>Ga0209366_1000003_pt1 | contig 163139 bp, 163 predicted proteins | sample WorMetmaBAHAMAS2_FD_187391 | JGI IMG/M metagenome (GOLD analysis project Ga0209366, IMG submission 187391) | Marine gutless worms symbiont microbial communities from Max Planck institute for Marine Microbiology, Germany - Inanidrilus... | ecosystem: Host-associated > Annelida > Digestive...
CTTCCAGGGCACCTTGCTCTCCTTGCAAAGGCCCAAAAGTGCAACCTATGTCTCCGGAACGAAATGGAACCTATCCATCGGGAAGGTCAGTATTCGAGCCATACCGAAGACACAAGCAACAGAACGAACCCGTCGCCGAGGCGATCGCCTACCGCAACGCCGAACGCCTGTTCGGGCGGAAGGTGGGGGCCGGCTCGGCGGCGGTGCGCTGACACCCGCCGGATCGACGCCGTTCGGCGGCCGTCAAACCTCTGAGGGTGGTTCCTTGCTCATGGTTCCCGAAGGGGTCCCGTCCGACTCGAAGTCTTCCGTCCCGCCGACGACCCCTTTGCGAAGCCACAGCATCTCCAGAGCGCTGGTGATCGAGAACCGCAGCATCAGGGCGTAGACGAAGGAAAGCGGGATCATGATGGCGAACGCCAGCCCGCCGAACACCAGCAGGCTGCCCATGATTTCAGCCGCTCCACCGCCGGTGGCATTGTCGAATTGCGTGACCGCGATCGCCAGGATCAGGAGGGTGCCCACAAAGGTGCTCGATATCACTGCGAAGAGATTCTGGTTGCGGGAGTCTATTCTGGACAGCCAGGCCTTCTCGTCGTCGGGGGCGATGTGGACGAGATATCTGAACACGACTTCGAATTGCCGCTTGTATGGGTTCCGCAGCCCCTCCTGGACGAAGTCGGGGAGCTGGTCATAGGTCTGCCGTTCCGTTGTTGACAGCGCGATCGAGTCTGCGGGATCGAGACCGCGAATACTGCGGAATGAAGTCTGCAGCCTCCGATAGGCGATGGTGCTGCCAGCAAAAAAGAACAACCTGTTCAGAAACACGTAGGCAAAGACATCGATCAGATTTCCAAGGACGAAGACGACACTAAACAGGATGATCAGGACACCCGTCGCATTGAGCTGAGCCCAGCCAAGGCCGCTACCTTCCAAGGATTGCGCGATTGGATCCGAGACGTCGTGGAACCCTGGGAACCAGAAGACCCCGGTCAACGCAATCATCATGAACAGGATCCCGCTGGTGAAGCGCCGCCGCAGCCCGCCGTCGGGGCTCGGGATCCGATCGAGGATTTCTGTTACGACTGACATTTCGCCTCCACGCGACGTGCTACCCCGGTCACTCCGGCATCCGATGCCTGGCCGCACTCTACGGCGGTCGGCGGCCTGAACCTGTGAGCTGCCTCACAGCCGCGAACCGTCCCTGGCGCCTCGCGTCCCACCGTCACAAAATGGCAAGCATTGACCGGCGGCCCGCCCTAGATGTCTGATAGGACAGAAACCGTCATCCGACCCGACAGGGGGTTCCATGGGCAATCGTGACGAGGGCAAGACCGGCATCTCCCGGCGCCGGTTCATGCAGGATACCGCGGCGACCACGCTGGCGCTGGGGGCCGGCGCGCTGGGGCAGGGAGGTGCGACACCGGCGGCGGCGCAGGCGGCCGGCGACACCGACGCGGCGCCCGGCGAGCGGCCCTACAACATCCTGTTCATCCTGACCGACCAGGAACGCTATTTCGACCCGGCCGCCCTGCCGGGGCGCGACCGGTTGCGGCAGCGCGGGGTGACCTTCGCCAACCACCAGATCAACGCCGCGGTCTGCACGCCGTCGCGCTCGAACATCTATACCGGCCGCCACATCCAGCAGACGCGCCTGTTCGACAACATGGACTTCCCCTGGATCGACGACCTGCGGCGCGACCTGCCCACCGTGGGCACCATGCTGGCCGAGGCCGGCTACTACGTGGCCTACAAGGGCAAGTGGCACATGTCCAAGGCACTGGGCACCCATGACGAGCTGGCGCTGCCGCAGGAGAAGCTGTCGGCGATCCTCGCCGAATACGGGTTCAACGACTATGTGGGCATCGGCGATGCGATCGGGCTGACCCACGGCGGTTTCGTCAACGACGACACCATCGGCACCCAGGCGCGGCGCTGGCTGCGGGTGCGCGGCCAGCCGATGGCGCGGGCGGGCGATCCCTGGATGCTGGCCGTCAACCTGATCAATCCCCACGACGTGATGTTCTACAACACCGACGCCCCCGGCGAGCACGTCCAGGACACGCCGCCGCCCTTGATGGGCATCGCGCGCGCCGGAAACGCCGCTTTACCGGCAGCAGTGGGACCTGGCCCTGCCCGAAACCCGAAAGGAACCGTTCGACGCGCCGGGCCGGCCGGCCGCCCACGGCGAATACCAGCGCGCCCGCGCCGCCCTGGTCGGCGACTTTCCCAACGAGGACGCCCGCTGGTGGCGGCTGTTGAACTATTATTTCAACTGCATCTACGAGACCGACCGGGTGGTGAACGGCGTCCTCGACGAGCTGGAGGAGCTGGGCCTGGCGGAAGACACCATCGTGGTGCTGACCGCCGACCATGGCGAGCTGGCCGGCGCCCACGGCAGCCATGGCAAGGGCGCCACCGCCTGCCGAGAGCAGAACCACGTGCCGATGATCGTCTCCCATCCCGGCTATCGGCAGACCTACGGCCAGACCTGCCGGGCGATCTCCTCCCATATCGACCTGGCGCCCACCTTCCTGCGATGGACCGGCGCCGATGCGGCGGTCCGGGCGCGGATCGGGCGCGACCTTCCGGGCCGGGACCTGACGCCGTTGTTGGCGTCGGGCGCAACGGCGGGGCTCAACGACCTCAGGCCCGCGACGCTCTATTGCTTCAACATGTTCTTCTACCTGGACAGCGACCTGGCGCTGCGCATCCAGAGCTTCCTGAATGCGGGTGGCGACAAGGCGGAGCTTGCGCGGCGGCGGGTGCGTCCCAACTTCGCCAAGCGCGGCGCCATCCGCAGTGTCTTCGACGGCCGCTACAAGTTCAGCCGCTACTTCGCGCCCAAGGAGTTCAACCAGCCGCGGACGCTGGAGGGCATCTTCGCGCTGAACGACGTGGAGCTGTTCGACCTGGAGGCGGACCCGCTGGAGACCCAGAACCTCGCCCTGGCGCCCGACAGGAACGGCGAGATCATCCTGGCGATGAACGAGAAGATGAACGCGCTGATCGAGGCGGAGGTGGGCGAGCACGACGACGGCCGCTTCCTGCCCAAGGACGAGGGCGGCTGGGCCGCCACGCGGTTCAGTCCTTGAGGCACCCGACCGGTTGCAGCCACGCCCTTCGAGACGGGCCTTCGGCCCTCCTCAGGGTGAGGGGAGTTTAAAAGGCGCCATCAAGGAAAGATCCTCACCCTGAGGAGGCCGTGGAACACGGCCGTCTCGAAAGCGTGCCCTGAGCTTGCCGAAGGGGGTCTGGCTGCAAGCGCCGCGTTCGTGCGGCCCGGTCCGAGCCGGCGATAGCAGTGTGCGCTTAACTACAAAACCTCTTGCATCAACGGTCTCTTAGTTTCGCCTGTGATGATGGTCACAGGCGACGCGCCGTTCGCCGCCATAGGATCCCGCCCGTCCAAGAGGCTAGGCGGATGGTTCCAGGTGGGGCCAGCCGAACAGGTTTGTTCACTTGCAGGGACAGCAAAAGCGCAAACCGCCTTCAATCGAAAGAGGTCCATCATGGCCCACGGAAGCAAGCATTTCGACATCATCGCACCGCGTTCCTCGTTCTATCAGGGCCCGTTCGGGCGGATCTGTCCGGACCTGCCGGGCTGGTCGCCGCCGGGCGTGCCGGAGGTGAAGCTGGACGATTTCTTCACCGAGATCGCCGTCAAACACATGATCGAGGTGCCCGGCAAGAAACCAAGCGATCTGATCGGCGACGAAAACAACCTGGACACCAAGTTCGGCTCCAACATCCCCGCCGGCTATACCTATTTCGGCCAGTTCATCGACCACGACATCACCTCCGACCCGGCTTCGTCGCTGATGCGGCGGAACGATCCCAGCGGCCTGTTGAATTTCCGCACGCCCCGGCTGGACCTGGACAATGTCTACGGCGCCGGGCCGGCGGATCAGCCCTATCTCTACGAACAGTCGGGCGAGCATAAGGGCATCAAGCTGGCCATCGGGGAGATCGCCGGCACCGGCCTGCCGGACCTGCCCCGTTTCCACGACATCGCGCTGATCGGCGACATGCGCAACGACGAGAACTCCATCGTCAGCCAACTCCAGCTGGCCTTCCTGCTGGCCCATAACGAACTGGTCGACAGGGCCAAGGCCGCAGGCATCCCGGTCGAAGAGCGGCTGGAGGCGGCACGCAAGACGCTGCGCTGGCTCTACCAGCATATCGTCTGGAACGATTTCCTGCGCCGGGTGACCGAGCCCGCAATCCACAAATGTGCGCTGGCCCTGGAGAGCGCCTGCGGCGGGCGCCGGCGCTGGGTCTGCGGCCTGGACGATGTCTATCGCTGGAAGCATCAGCCTTTCATGCCGGTGGAGTTTTCCGTCGCCGCCTACCGCTTTGGCCATTCCATGGTCCGCAACGCCTACCAGACCAACAACCCGGTGCGCGGCTTCGGCAATTTCGCGCCGATCTTCGACAAGACAGGCACCGCTCCGACGCCGCCCGGCCCCGACGACCTGCGCGGGTTCCGGCCGATGGATAGCCGCAACGCCATCCAGTGGGACTGGTTCCTGCCGATGACCAGTTCCAGCGGACCGTTCCCGCAGATGGCGCGCAAGATCGACACCAAGCTGGCCAATGCGCTGGCCTTCCTGCACGAAGGGCCCGCAGGCGATCCGCTGAACGTGCTGGCCTTCCGCAACTTGAAGCGCGGCTGGACCTTCCAGCTGCCCAGCGGGACGGCGATGGCAAACAAGTTCTGCCTCAAGCCGGTGCCGCTCAAGAAGCACGAGCCGGACGCGCTGTGGTACTACATCCTGAGGGAGTCGGAAATCGGCGGCGGCAACCATCTGGGTGCCGTCGGGTCGATCATCGTCTGCGCCGTGTTCGCCGGCCTGTTGAAGGGGGATTCCAATTCCTGGTTCAGCCAGCAGCCCTGCTGGCGCCCCGACAACGATCCGCTGCTGAAACCCGGCACCGACAATGTGGACGACCGGAGCTGGACGCTGGCCTCGATCATCCGCATCGCCGGGATCAAGGCCGACGGCATCGGCTTCGCCCCGTAACCGCTGCAACGGAACAACGGAAAGGGCGGCACGCTGCGGCCGCCCTTTCGCTTTCCTTCCTGTGCTTGCTGCATCGCGGGGCGCCCGGCCTTCGGTCCGTTGCGCATGCACGGATGCAGCAAATCCGAGACAAGCCGCACCGGAGGCGATAGGCTGTTTTCATGGAATCCGACAGCACCCGGGACCAGGAGGCGGGCCGCGCCGAGGCCGACAGGCGGGCCGAAACCCACTATGCGGTCCTCGGCACGATCAGCTTTGGCCTCGCCGTCGGGGTCACCTTTGCGGTGATCACCGTCGTGCTCGGCCTGTTCGCCACATTCCTGGGATGGGGATTGCTGGCGGTGTCGGCGCTGTCGTCGATCTTCGTCGGCTACGGGCCGACGATCGTCGGCATCATCAGCGGCGGCGTCTGGGCCTTCGTCAGCGGCTACATCATCGGCCTGATGATCGCCTATCTGTACAACCGCTTCCTGCTGCGCCGCCGCGGGCATCCTGCGCTGCCGCGGTAGCCGGGCAGGGCAGGCCTCCGCGGAGGCCCAACCCCGTCTTCCGTTTTCCCCTCAGCTTCCGGCCAGCTCCGGCTCCCGCGCCGCCGTTTGCGCAGGGCTCGCCTGGTCGATCCGCTCCAGCACCGTTGCGGTCGGCACGACCTCCGCGACGCCAGTCGCCAGCACCGTGTGGATCGCCCGCTTTATGTCTTCGATGGGCGCCGCGCCGAACCCGGCATCGTTCAGCGACGGGCCGTCGTTGGCGTCGGCGACGAAGACCACCTTGTCGTCCAGGTCGTGAGCGTGCCGCGCGGCGGTCACCGAGCAGTACTGGGTCATGAAGCCGGTGACGATCACGGTGTCGACGCCCAGTGCCTTCAGATAGCCCTCCAACGGCGTGTTGGCGAAGGAACTGAAACGGGCCTTGTCGAACCGGATGTCGGTGCTGTCGACCACCAGGCGCGGATCAAGCTCGGCGGTGGCGGCGCCGTCCTTCCACAGGCCCTGGATGCCGAAATCGCCGATCCGGCCAACATCCCGCTCGTTCTCGTCGTAGATGTGCCGGATCACGAAGACCGGCATGTCCTTGGCCCGGCAGGCCGCGGCGATGGCGTTGATGTTGGCGACGGTGCCCGGGAAATCCGAGACGCAAAGCGGGCTGTCCGCCTGGGAATAGACCTTCTGGGCATCGATGATAAGCAGCGCCGTGCGGTCGGGGCGGATGGTGTAAAGCTGGTTCTCCTGGCTCATCGGGGGCCTCCTCGTTTGGATGCAATGGGCGGGAGCGTCCCGCACCGTCCGCGCGTTCCGGACGGCGGTGTCAGGGTACCTATGGTGTGGTTGTGGTTTCTTGACGCAGATCAACCGTTGGGCGTCGAGTCGTGCAGGCATGCAAAAGGCCCGGTGCGGGCCGCGACGCCGGAAACACCTGGCGTCGTGCGCACCGAGCCACTGTCCGCTCTGCGGTTTCAGGCCGCCAGCGGTTCTTCCGCCTCGCCGACAGGCTCGCGGGCCGTTCCAACCGAACCCCACTTGAGGTCGGTGTTGAATTTCACATAGATCGGCTTCTCGTTCCGGAGCGTGTCGAGCATTGGAACCAATTCGGCTTCGTGGAAGTAGATGTTGAGCACTCCATTGCTGTGCCGCACGTTCGGCGGCAGCGGTGTGCCGTCCTTCATGACTGCCACATAGCCGATGTACTTACGGGAGGGCTCGTAGAAGTAGATGTAGCCCACCTGGTTCCCTCCGAAGGGCGAATGTCCGGAGATCATGAGCACTTCGTAGGTTCCGACTTCGTGCTTGATAACCATGACATGTCCTCCACATTGGCCGGGACCCCGGGAGTGGATCCCGGGCTTTCGTCTTTGCAGGTTTGCATTTCGTCTATCCTGGGCAATGCGGCGGTGTGGCGGCGCCTGCTGCGGGGAAATGTCCAGTCATTTGTCGCTGCTTGCGACGCGGCCCCGAACGACGGCGCCGGACCGTCCCGTAATCCCGGATTGTCCAGATAAGAACGCACTAAATCAGCAAATCGGATTTCCGTCGTTAATCCGGGTCAACCGGCCGTGCGTTTGGTCCGGATTTCCTGGTTTCATCGCGTTGGGCATGCCGCCGGTGTCAGATGTCCGTGTGTTCCGGGCACCATTGCTTGCGCGGGACGGCATGTCGGTGCAGAGCAGGCTGAGCGAGTGATCGCTGCGCAGCATCAGGATGAGGTCGAGCATTTCGGCTTCGCGCACGAATGCGTGCACAATCCCCGTCGCGTAACCCCGGTCTTGGGGAACCGGCCACCCGTCGCGAACGCCGCAGACGAATCCCAGGTAATCACCGGAAGGTGCGTAGAAATAGACGAAGCCGGCATACCCGCCCGAACGCCCGGTTTCTTCACCCAGCATCACGACCTTGTAGGTGCCGATGAAATGCCGAAGAACCATGCCCCTGTGCTCCCGCGCTTGAATGCGCCGCGCGGCCGTTTGCAGCGGCCGTCCGGGGCATGATCCGGGGCTGCGCGGGGCGCGTCTGTGACAGGGCTCACACGCCGCGCTGCGCCCAGTAGTCCAGCACGGTTACGTGTTCCACCCATTGGCCGACCCAGTCGGCGAACGCCTTGTGGTCCGGGCGGGGCAGGTAGGCGTCGCGGGCCGCGGCCGTTGCGAAGGTGAGGAAGAAACGTTGGCTCAGGCCGTGGTTCAGCCCCTCCGGACTGTTGTTCTCGCCCCATTCGAAAGCCTCGATGCCGGGCACCAGGTCCTTCAAGGCCGTAAACCGGCGGACGATCTCGGCCACCTCTTGCGCGTTCGTTCCGTTCTTGAAACCGAACATCACCACGTGTCTGAGTTCTTGGGTGTCTGGCATGGTTGGGCCCTTTTCTCCTGTCACGGACCGGCGGCCTTTGGCGCCGGACGCGGCCCCACGACATGCCCCCATATCGGCCCTTGCCGTCAAGGGGCATTGAGGCGGCGAGTGGCAAAGCCGGTTGAGCCTGTGGGCAGGATCGGCTTATTTTGCCTCCCGCGTCGCCACGCATGCGGGCTGGAACCGCGCGACGGGCGCGTACCGGCGTTAGGATGGAAAGGCCGCGCGGCACGATGGAACGATACGCGCTAGTGCAGGATGTTCTCGAAGCCCTGGCCCACCCGGTCGTCATGGTCGACAACCGGCGGCAGGTGCTGGCCGCGAACGCCGCGGCCCACGCGGTCTGGCAGGGCAGGCTCGTTGGGCGCAATATCGCTCTGTCTGTCCGGCATCCGGACGTGCTGGACGCCTTGGAGGAAGTCCTGCACGGCGCCGCCGCCCGCGATGTGGAGGTCACGATGGGCGGGGCCATCCCGACCATCTACCAGGTCCGCGTCGCGCGGCTCAGCGTCACGGCCCGGGCGGACGAGCCTGCGGCACTGGTCGCGTTTCAGGACCTGACCGCGGCGCGGCAGGCCGAACGGATGCGCGCCGACTTCGTCGCCAATGTGAGCCACGAACTGCGCTCGCCCCTGACCTCGTTGCTGGGCTTCATCGAGACCCTGCGAGGCCCGGCGCATGACGATCCGGACGCCCGGGCGCGTTTTCTGGAGGTGATGACCGGCGAGGCCAAGCGCATGGCCCGCCTGATCGACGACCTTCTGTCCTTGTCACGGGTCGAGGCAGACGAGCACGTGCCGCCGCGCGGCGTCGTGGACCTGCGCGGGCTTTTGCACGAGATCGCCGCCAACCTGGATCCGCAGGCCGCGGCGCGGGACATGCGCATCGACGTCGACTGTGAAGGCGACCTGCCGCCGGCCCTGGGCGCGCGCGACGAGCTGACCCTGGTGTTCCGCAATCTGCTGGACAACGCGATCCAGTACGGCGATGCGGGCACGGCGATCACGGTCACCGTCCGCGCCGTCGGGCGGGTGCCCGAGATCGGCGGCCCCGGTGTCGCCGTGGCCGTGCGCGACCGCGGCGTCGGCATCGCCGCGGAGCACATACCCCGGCTGACCGAGCGGTTTTACCGCGTCGACAAGGGCCGGTCTCGGGTCATGGGGGGCACGGGGCTGGGCCTCGCCATCGTCAAGCACATCATCAGCCACCATCGCGGGCAATTTTCGGTCCGCAGTACACTCGGCGAGGGCAGCGACTTCACGGTGACCCTGCCCTGTGCCCAGGATGCCGGCGACCGTCATCAAACTGTCACATAACTGTCACTAAAACAGTGCCCGGTTGGGCCTAGAAACGGTCCGCGAGGGCGGTCCGCCAACACCCAACAAGACCGGAAGGCAGCAGGCGACCTATCGTCATGATTAGGAAGGCCGTTTTGATGTCATCGCTCGCGCTTTTCGCCCTCGGCGGGGCGGCGCAGGCGCGCGACCAGATTCTTATCGTCGGTTCCTCAACCGTGTTTCCGTTCTCCACCACGGTGGCGGAGCAGTTCGGCAAGGCGACCGACTTCAAAACCCCGGTTGTGGAAAGCACCGGCTCGGGCGGCGGCATGAAGCTGTTCTGTTCCGGTGTCGGCCTGGAGCATCCGGACATCACCAACGCCTCGCGGCGCATCAAAAAGTCCGAGTTCGAGACCTGCACCAAGAACGGGATCGACATCACCGAGGTGATGATCGGCTTTGACGGGATCGTGCTGGCCAACTCCAAGTCGGGGCCGCAAATGAACCTGACCAAGCAGCAGATCTTCCTGGCGCTGGCCAAGCAGGTTCCGGATGCGAACGGCAACCTGATCCCGAACCCGCATCAGAAGTGGAGCGACATCGACCCGTCTCTGCCCGATGCCAAGATCGAGGTTCTGGGCCCGCCGCCGACCAGCGGCACCCGCGACGCCTTCGTGGAACTGGCGATGGAAGGTGGGGCTGACACGTTCCCCTCGATCGAGTCGCTCGGAAAGAACGAATACAAGGCCGTCGCACACTCCATCCGCGAGGACGGTGCCTTCGTCGAGGCCGGCGAGAATGACAACCTGATCGTGCAGAAGCTTGAGGCCAACCTGAACGCGGTCGGCATCTTCGGCTTCAGCTTCCTGGATCAGAACATCGACAAGATCCAGGGCGCTCAGGTTGGCGGTGTCGATCCGACCTTCGAGAACATCGCCGACGGCAAGTATGGCATTTCCCGCTCGCTGTTCTTCTACGTGAAGCAGCAGCATGTGGGCGTCGTGCCGGGTATCGAGGCGTACCTGAACGAATTTACCAGCGAAAAGGCCTGGGGCGACGAGGGCTACCTCGTCGACAAGGGACTGATCCCTCTGCCGGCGACCGACCGCAAGCAGATGCGGGAATCCGCGACTGGGATGGCTCCGCTGTCCATGTAAGTGTTATGGGTCCCGACGGTCGGCCTTGCGCCGGCCGTCGGGTTTCCGATTGTCCCGGTGAACGCGTGGTCGTGCATTGACCTTTTGCCCGTGGGCGACCGCGCGTGGTCACCATCCGCCCGGCAGGAACAAAAATGACACTGGCACTCACGGCGGCACTGTTGGTCTTGACGACGCTCGCGTACTGGCTGGGACGCAGTCGTGCCTTCGCAGTCAGCGGCGGTCATACCCGGTCGCTCCATTCGCGCCCCCAGTATCACGGGATGTATCTCGCGCTGTGGTGCGCTCTGCCCAGTTTCATTCTTGTTGCTGCCTGGATGGCGCTCGAGCCGATCGTCGCGGAGTGGCTGCTGATCGCCAATCTGCCTGGCGACGTTAACTCGCTCGAGCCAAGCCAGCTCGGCCTTCTTGTTTCGGATATCAAGCGCCATGCCATGGGTAATATCGTGACCCGTGCGCTGGAACCGGAGATGCAGCTGGCGGCCGACGGCTATGCCAGGTTTCGGACCCTTGCCAACCTGGCCATGGTGGCTGCCGGGCTTTCGGCGGCGGTGGTCGGCCTTTCCTGGGGACGCCGCCGGATTTCCGGCGACTTCCGGGCCCGCAATCGGGTCGAGCAGATCTTCGACATCATCATGATTGTCGCCTCCACAGTCGCCATCCTGACGACGGTGGGCATCGTCCTGTCCTTGTTGTTCGAGGCCATGCTGTTCTTCGGCGAGGTGTCGTTCTTCGAGTTCCTGTTCGGGCTGCATTGGAGGCCGCAGACCGCGTTGAGGGCCGACCAGGTCGGTGCATCGGGCAGCTTCGGCGCCATTCCGCTATTTGCCGGCACTTTGCTGATCGCCTTCATTGCCATGTGTGTTGCCACGCCGATCGGCCTGTTCTCAGCCATTTACATGTCGGAATATGCCGGGCCGAAGGTCCGCGCGACGGCCAAGCCGATGCTGGAAATCCTGGCCGGCGTGCCGACCGTGGTCTACGGCTTCTTCGCGGCGCTGACCATGGCGCCGTTCGTGCGCAACGTAGGCGAGTCGATCGGGCTTGAGGTAGCGTCGGAATCCGCGCTGGCCGCCGGGATCGTTATGGGCATCATGATCATTCCGCTTGTGTCTTCCCTGTCCGACGACGTGATGAACGCAGTGCCCCAGACCCTGTGCGACGCGGCCTATGCGCTGGGGGCGACCAAGTCGGAAACGATCAAGCAGGTGATCATCCCCGCGGCGCTTCCGGGCATCGTCGGCGGCATGCTGCTGGCGGTCAGCCGGGCGATCGGCGAGACGATGATCGTGGTCATGGCAGCGGGCCTGGCGGCCAACCTGACCGCGAACCCGCTGCAGCCGGTTACCACGGTGACGGTGCAGATCGTGACGCTGCTGGTCGGAGACCAGGAATTCGACAGCGCCAAGACCCTGGCCGCCTTCGCGCTGGGGCTGGTGCTTTTTCTCGCGACCCTGGGGCTCAACGTGATCGCGTTGCACGTTGTGCGGAAGTATCGAGAGCAGTATGACTGAGGCCGTGTACCAGCGTACCACCGCCCAAATACGGGCATCGTCCGAGGCCCGGCTGCGTCGCAGGCACGCCGCCGAACGCCGTTTCCGTGCCTATGGGCTGATCGCCATCATCACCGCAGGCGCCATCCTGGCCCTGTTGTTGGGCAATATCATGCTGACGGGGCAAGCGCCTTCAGTCAGTCCTTCATCAAGCTGGACGTCACTTTCGACAAGGAGTTGATCGATCCCGACGGCACCGGCGACCCGGCGGTCCTGCGCGGTGCCAACTACCGGGCGGTGGCGTCACGCGCGTTGCAGGAGCGGTTCCCGGACGTGTCCGGGCGCAGCGACAAGCGCCGTCTCGGCCGGATCTTGAGTTCCGGCGCGGCGCTGACCCTGCGCGAAATGGTGCTGGCGGATCCATCGGTGATCGGAACGACGCAGTCGGTCTGGGTGAAGGCGTCGACCGATGTGGACAGCTTCCTGAAAGGCGAAATGCCGCGGGAACTGCCGGAAACCGAACGTCGCCTGAAGGACAAGGAGGTGGCCTGGGTCGATGCATTGACGGCGGACGGGGCCGTGGAGACCAGGTTCGATGCGGACTTCTTCACGTCGGGCGATTCCCGCGAGCCGGAACTGGCCGGGATCTGGGGCGCCGTGGTGGGGTCGTTCCTCACACTGATCGTCACCCTGGTGTTGAGCTTCCCGATCGGCGTTCTTGCGGCGGTCTATCTCGAAGAGTTCGCGCCCAAGAACCGTCTGACCGACCTGATCGAAATCAACATCAACAATCTGGCCGCCGTGCCGTCGATCGTCTTCGGTCTGCTGGGGCTGGCGGTATTCCTCAATTTCTTCGGCCTGCCGCGATCGGCACCTCTGGTCGGTGGCATGGTGCTGGCGCTGATGACGTTGCCCACGCTGATCATCGCTGCGCGCGCAGCGCTCAAGGCGGTTCCGCCGTCGGTGCGCGAAGCGGCGCTCGGTGTCGGCGCGTCCAAGATGCAGGTCATGCTGCACCACGTGGTGCCGCTGGCGATGCCGGGAATCCTGACCGGCACCATCATCGGCATGGCGCAGGCGCTGGGCGAGACGGCGCCGCTCTTGATGATCGGCATGGTCGCCTTCATCGTCGACGTGCCGGGCGGCTTCACCGACGCCGCCACTGTGCTGCCGGTCCAGATCTACCTTTGGGCCGACAGCCCAGAGCGGGCCTTCACCGCCAAGACCAGTGCGGCGATCCTCGCGCTGCTGGCCTTTCTCATCGTGATGAACGCCCTGGCGGTGTTACTGCGCAAACGTTTCGAGCGGCGCTGGTAGGAGAACCTTATGGCTGAGAACGTGATGGATATGGAAGAGACGCTGCCGCCGGGCGTGATCGCGCAGAACCCCGCCAAGATGCACAGTACGGACGTCAATGTGTTCTACGGTGACGCGCACGCGCTGAAGCACGTGGACCTTGATATCCGCGAGAACGAGGTCACGGCCCTGATCGGGCCATCCGGCTGCGGCAAGTCGACCTACCTCAGGTGCCTCAACCGGATGAACGACACCATCGACGGGTGCCGGGTGACCGGGGACATCACGCTCGACGGCGAGGACATTTACCGCCGCGACCTTGACGTGGTGCAGCTGAGGGCACGGGTTGGCATGGTGTTCCAGAAGCCCAATCCGTTTCCCAAGTCGATCTATGACAATGTGGCCTATGGCCCGCGCATCCACGGCATGGCCGAGTCCAAGGCCGAGCTGGACCAGATCGTCGAACGCAGTCTGCGCCGTGCAGGCCTGTGGGAAGAGGTGAAGGACCGTGTGGACCTGCCTGGAACCGGTCTCTCCGGCGGCCAGCAACAGCGCCTGTGCATCGCCCGGGCGATTGCGGTCCAGCCGGAGGTAATCCTGATGGACGAGCCCTGCTCGGCGCTCGACCCGATTGCGACGGCCCGGATCGAGGAACTGATCGACGAGTTGAAGGAGAACTTCACCATCGTGATCGTGACCCATTCCATGCAGCAGGCGGCCCGGGTATCCCAGCGAACGGCGTTCTTCCATTTGGGCGAGCTAGTGGAACTGGGCGACACCGAGGTGATCTTCACCGCACCCCGGGACGAGCGCACCCAGGCCTACGTCACCGGGCGCATCGGCTGAGGAGACGGCGGATGGAAACGGAACACATCGTTAAATCCTACGACGAGCAGCTCGCCCAGCTCGATCGCCTGATCGCGGAAATGGGAGGCCTGGCCGAAAGCCAGCTTTCCTACGCGATCGTCGCGATGAGCAAGCGCGACACGGAACTGGCCCACAAGATCGTCGAACGGGACCTGCGCATCGATGCGCTGGAGGTCGAGGTCGATTCCCTGACCGTCCGGGTCCTGGCGCTTCGCCAGCCGATGGCCGAGGACTTGCGGATAGTGATTGCCGCGCTGAAGACCGCCAGCGATCTGGAGCGCATCGGCGACTACGCGCGCAACATCGCAAACCGGTCGCTGGCCCTCACCCAGACCCGGCACCTGGGCAGTGCATCGCAGACAATCGGGCGGATGGCGGCACTGGTCCAGGGCATGATCAAGAACGTTCTGTACGCCTATGTGGGACGCGACGCCACGCTCGCCGAGGATGTTCGCAAGCGCGACGAGGAAGTCGACCTCCTGCATACAAGCCTGTTCCGGGAACTGCTGACATACATGATGGAAGATCCGCGGAACATCTCGACCTGCACGCACCTGCTGTTCATAGCCAAGAACGTGGAGCGGATCGGCGATCATGCCACCAATATTGCCGAACATGTCCACATGATGGTCCATGGCGAGGGACCGGAAGCTGAAAGGACGAAGGGTGACAGTTCCAGCGTGACCGTGGTGGCGGCGCCGGGTGGTGTTAAGGAGGGAGCGTCGCATTGAACCCGCTGGTCCTCATTGTCGAAGATGAGCCCGCCCAGGTCGAAATGCTGCGCTATAACCTCGAGGCCGAGGGGTATCGCACCATTTCGGCGGGTGACGGCGAAGAGGCGCTCCTGCGCCTGGAAGACGACGAGCCGGACCTTGTCATCCTGGACTGGATGTTGCCGGCGGTGTCGGGGATCGAGGTCTGCCGGCGCATTCGTGCCAAGGACAGCTCGCGGAACCTGCCGGTCATCATGGTCACCGCACGCGGCGAGGAGGACGACACCGTCCGCGGTTTCTACATCGGGGCCGATGACTATGTGGTCAAGCCGTTTTCGCCGGCGGAGATGATGGCGCGCGTCCGGGCGGTGCTGCGCCGGATCCGGCCGGAACTGGCCGCCGACCACCTTGAAAGCGGCGATATCGCCATGAACCTGTCGACCCAGCGCGTGACCCGCAACGGCCGCACGGTGCATCTGAGCCCCACCGAATTCCGTCTGCTGCGGGCGTTCCTGGAGCGCCCGAGACATGTCTTTTCCCGCGAAACGTTGCTCAACCGGGTCTGGGGCCGGACGGCCGACCTCGAGCTGCGCAGCGTCGATGTGCAGATCGGCCGCCTGCGCAAGGCGCTGAAGGGCGACAGCGACAAGGACCCGATCCGCACCGTGCGCGGTGGCGGTTACGCGATCGACGGCGAACTTTTCTGAGGCCGTTGGCGATGGTCTAGCGAGGCGGCGCCGGGGCGCACTGATCACCTGTGCTCGCTGCGCCGCTGATCTCCGGCGTGCCGCCGCCAATCAGCGCCGGATCGATTTCATGCAGGTAAGACCGAAAGACGCGGGCGCAGGCGTTCCATGACCGTTGCTCGGCGAAGGCCCGGCATGCCGCCCTGTCCAGAGCCAGGGCAGTCCGCACGGCCGTGCCCAGGTCCTCGTGGAGGCAGCCCACGCGCGTGTCGGTGATGACGTCCAACGGGCCGATGACGGGAAGGGCCGCCACTGGCGTCCCGCAGGCCAGTGCCTCCAGCATGACAAGACCGAAGGTGTCGGTACGGCTGGGAAAAACGAACACATCCGCCGCGTTGTAATAGGTCACCAGCTCCTCGCCATGTTTCGCCCCGACGAAAACGACGTCGGGATAGCGGCGTTTCAGCTCGTCCAGCATCGGTCCGTCGCCGACCACCACCTTTGTCCCGTCCAGGTCGAGGTCCAGGAACGCCTCGATATTCTTTTCGATCGCAACGCGTCCGACACACAGCAGGATCGGCCGCTTGCCAGGGATCAGTGCCGGCTGGCCAGGCTTGAAGTGGTCCGTATCAACGCCGCGTCCCCACAGCTTCACGTTCTGAAAGCCATGATCGTTCACATGGCGGACCACGGTCGGTGTCGGTGCCATGACGACGCTGGAATGGCGATGAAAACGGCGCAGCAGGGGATAAAGCCAGGCTGCCGGGATGCGGAAACGTGCCTCGACGTATTCCGGAAAGCGGGTATGAACCGCGGTCGTAAAGGGGAGACCCCTCCTGAGGCAGAACCGGCGCGCCGCCAGGCCCAGTGGCCCTTCCGTGGCGATATGGATCGCACAGGGCAGGAACTGCTCCACCACCCGTGCCACCGCCCGCGGTCCCACCAGCGCCAGCGGGATTTCCGGGTAGGTCGGGCACGGCAGGGACCTGAAACCCTCCGGGGTCAGCATCTGGACGTCGTCGCCCATGCGCCGCAACTCGTCGCGCATGGCGGTCAACGTGCGAACGACACCGTTCACCTGCGGATGCCAGGCATCCGTTACGATAAGGATTCGCACGTGATCTCCGCTCGCGACAGGTGTTCGGGTGCCTGCGACGTCTCGGTCCAGAACAACAGCTCGAGCCGGCCATCGTGGTGTTCGACCAGTGCCGAGCAGCTCTCCACCCAATCGCCGTCGTTGCAGTAGAGAACGTCTTCGATCATGCGAATTTCGGCGTGGTGAATATGGCCGCAGACAATGCCGTCTACCCCCTCGGCGACGGCGGTATTCGCGATCGCGGTTTCGAATTCGGCGATATACTTGACGGCGTTCTTGACCTTCAGCTTCAGGAAAGCCGACAGGGACCAGTAGGGACGGCCCAATCGCTCGTTCAGCCTGTTGTACCAGTGGTTTAGGCTCAGAGGCAGCGTGTAGGCGCCGTCGCCAAGCAGGGCCAACCACTTGGCGTAGCGGACGACCACATCGTATTCGTCACCGTGCAGCACCAGCAGGCGCCGTCCGTCGGCGGTCTCATGAACGACCCGTCTGGCCACCTCGACGCCGCCGAAGTGGTGACCGGCATAGTCCCTGGCGAACTCGTCGTGGTTGCCGGGAACGAAGATGACCTTCGTCCCCTTGCGCGCCTTGCGCAGGATCTTCTGGACCACGTCATTATGTTCTTGCGGCCAGTACCACGACTTCTTCAGCCGCCAGCCGTCGACGATATCGCCGACAAGATAGAGATAGTCGCTGTCGGTTCTTTTCAGGAAATCCAGCAGCTTCCGCGCCTGGCAGCCACGGGTGCCAAGGTGGATGTCGGAAATCCAGATCGCACGGTATCCGACCGTGGCAGGAGTGATCTTCATGCCCCGTGATCTCCGTTTCAGGTGATGCAGGACCGCGGATACTTAATCTTGAACAAAATATGGACATGAAACTGTTACAGTAATGCTACATGTAGTTCGTTAAGTGCAGGAAAACGGAACTGTTATACTGGTGTCATATTTGACCCCCCCCAACAGAGGTTCATGAAGGTGCGTATCCTGGTCATCCACAATCCCGTCGCGGGCCGTGGGCGCAGGCGGCGCCTGCGAAAGCTGCTGAAGACCCTGGCAGCGCATGGGCACGACACGCGAACGAGGTTGACGACGCACCGCGGAGATGCGCGGGAGGTGGCCCGGACGTCCAAGGACACGGATGTCATCATTGCGGCCGGGGGCGACGGAACGGTCAATGAGATCGTCAATGGCCTTGCCGCCCGCCGCCCGGATCAACCCTTGCCGGCCGTGGGTTTTCTGCCCTTGGGAACCGCCAATGTCCTGGCCTGGGAATTAGGGCTGCCCTGTGATCCGGATGGACTGGTCCGTATGATCGAGGGCGGCCAAGTCCTACAGGTGATGCCCGGCAAGGCCAACGATGATCGGTTCGCCCTGATGGCCAGCGTTGGTGTTGACGCACGGGCTGTTGCGGCGGTGGGCAAAAAGACCAAGCGAGTTCTGGGCTGGGCCGCCTATGTTCTTGCGGCACTCAGGGCTATTCGACAAGCCCCGCCCCGCCTTCGCGTGTCCATTGATGGACAAGAGGTCGAGGCACGAACCGTTATTGTCACCCGGGCGCGCTGTTACGGCGGACCGTTCGTTTTGGCGACTGATGCCGGGTTGTACTCCGACGGGCTGCACGTGGTGATGCTTCAGTCCTATGGATTGATGGCTGCTCTGCGTTACGGGATCGCATTGCTCCTGAAACGGCTGGCCCAATTGGACGACGTGACCGTGACCAGCGGCCGGCACGTCGAAATCCGCGGGCCGGCGGACGAACCGGTGCAGATGGACGGAGATGTGACTGCGGTGTTGCCTTTAGATGTGTCTATCGACCGCCGACCGGTTCCGTTTCTCGTGCCAGAATCGGCTGCTGCGACGGGCGTGTGAGACCTCGGTCCCGGTTGACCGTGGTTGCGGTCCTGCGCCAGGATGAGCCCATCGCGTGCTGCACGAACGCGCACTGATGCGACCCTTGAAAGCCTGACCGGATCTGTTGTCCCGCTCGATATGACCAGCGATCCCGCCATACTCGCTACCCTTCGGGGGCAGTTGGTGGTGTCCTGCCAGCCGGTCCAGGGTGGCCCGCTGGACAGACCGGAAATTGCGGTCGGCATGGCGGAAGCGGCGGTGCATGGCGGGGCCGGGGCGGTCCGACTAGAGGGGATCGACGCCGTGGCGGCCGCGGCCCGCAGCCTGAACGTGCCGATCATCGGCATCGTCAAGCGCGACCTCGCCGATTATCCCGTCAGGATCACGCCGATCGAAGTCGACGTGGAGCGGTTGGCAGCCGCGGGCGCAGCGATCATCGCCGTCGATGCCACGAACCGGGAACGTCCGGGCCCCCTGTCGACCCTTGTCCACGCGATCCACGAAGGCGGCTGTCTCGCCATGGCCGACTGCGCCACTTTCGACGAAGGACTCGCCGCCGCCGAGATGGGATTCGAAATCGTCGGATCGACCCTGTCGGGCTATACCGGCGGTCCGGTGCCCGAGACGCCCGATCTGGACCTGGTCGAACGACTGGCGGACCGGGGCATCCGGGTGATGGCCGAGGGACGGATCAGGACGCCGGCCGAGGCGGCGGCCGCGCTGGACCGAGGCGCGTGGGCGGTCACCGTGGGGTCTGCCATCACGCGCGTCGAACACGTCACCGGCTGGTTCGTGGAGGCGATCCAGAGCAGCACGGCCGCCGCAACTGAACAACGGTAGGTGCGCCGTGGAAGGGGATCCATCCGACCTGGTCAGGCGCTTCAGGGAAGACGGTTTCGTCGCGGTGCCCGGCTTCTTCGATGCCGCAACGCTCGAGGCTGTCCTGGACCGGATCGCCCTGATCAAGACGGGCCGAAGGAACGGATTGCCGCCCGAGCGTTTCTTCTACGAGACCAAGGACGCCCCGGAAACGCTGAAACAGGTTCAGGAACTGTTTCGTTGGGACGGCTTCTTTCACGACCTGATGCTCGACGGTGCGGCGATCCGTCTGGCGCGTGCCCTGCTGCAAGACGAAGCCGTGGCTAAGAACATGCAGTATTTCAACAAGCCGCCTGCCGCCAGCACACCAACGCCGCCGCACCAGGATGGGTTCTACTTCATGCTCGACCCTTGCGAGGCCGTGACCATGTGGGTCGCGCTGGAGCCGGTCGATGCGGAGAACGGCTGTGTCCGTTGCCTGAAAGGGTCTCACGGGGCAGGCCTCCAGCCCCACAGCCGGACGGATGTCCTGGGGTTCTCCCAGGCGGTCGACGGTTTGGACCGTTTGCGCGACGACTTTGAGGAGGTCGCGTTCCCGGCAACACCGGGCACGTTGTTGGCCCATCACGCCCTGACCGTGCACTGGGCCGATGCGAACCGGTCGCCGAGGCGCACGCGCCAGGCGCTTGGCTTCATCTACTACGCCGGCCGCGCCAAGGAGGACGCCGAACGCCATGCCGCCTATCAGAGGCGCCTGGCAGAGGAGATGGCGCGTGCCGGGCGGATCTGACGACGAGGTAGAAACACCGCCCGTGGTCGCGGTGGATGTGGGCGGCACCAAAGTCGCTGCGGGCATCGTGCGGGGCGCGGCGGTTTCGGACAGGGTCCAGTTTGCGACACCGCCCCGCCCGGGGATCGGCGCGCTGGTGGATGCGGTGCGGGACATCGTTGCGCGGATGCCGGAGGTCCCTGGGCCCGTGGCGGTCGCGACGGCCGGCCTTGTCCGTAAAGGTGCCCTGCAGGCTTTGAACGACACCTTTGACGTTCCGGACTGGGAGCCTTTTCAGGCGCCACTCGCCCAGGCGCTCGGTCGCCCCGTCGTCCTGCTCAATGACGCGCAGGCGGCGACCTGGGGCGAGTACCGCTACGGGGCGGGCAGGGGCGCTGCCTCCATGGTTTTCCTGACGCTCTCGACCGGCATCGGCGGCGGGATCGTTGCCGACGGGCGGCTTCTGACCGGCCATCAGGGACTGGCCGGCAGCATCGGCCAGATACGGCTGGATCCGGGCAACCCGGGCTCGCCGCGACTGGAGGAAAAGGCCTCGGGCGCGGGCCTCGCCCGTCTGGCCACGGCGGTGGCCGGGCGGCCGGTGCCTGCGGACCGGGCGCTTGCCGACGACGATCCGGCGCTGCAGGCGCTGGTGGCGGAAATGGCGCGCCTGGTGGCCGGCGCCATCGCCGGCCTGGCCGCGACGGTCGACCCGCAGCTCGTCGTTATCGGCGGAGGCCTGGGTCTCGCGCCGGGCGTGCTGGACAAGCTGCGCGCGACGCTCCAGGCGTATCCGCCCCTCTACCGCCCGGCACTCGTCGCCGCCGTTCTGGGGCACGATGTCGGGCTGGTGGGCGCCGCGGACTGGCGGTCGCGGCTCGGATCCGGTTGAGGTTTTCGACGGCGCCCAGGCAGGGTCCATCGGCACCGAAGGCACAACCCAGACTGGTAAAAAACACAACTTGATGCGCATCAATGCGCTATGCGACCCTGTGACCTAGGTGCTTATTGAAGATTTCTAATCGGCCAAAAACGGACCTGGAGGGGATTATGAAGGGGATCAAGGAGCTTGCGACCTACGCGCTGGTGGGTGGCCTGGCATTGGGCCTCGCAGCGTGTGGCGGGACCGCCAAAGAAGACATTGGAGAGTACGCCTACGTCAACGATATCAGCGGGTTCGAGCCGGACCCTGTCTATCCGAATTCCTGGCTCAGGCCTGGCTTCAAGGATGTCGACCAATACAAGACCTACGTCGTCGATGAGGTCGAAGTGGTCAAGGTCGGCGAAGGCGTTTCGGACGAAGACTCGGCCAAGATCAGCGCCTATTTCCGCGACGCGGTGAAGGCCAAGCTGTAGGAAGGCGGCTATACCGTGGTCGATTCGGTCCAGGACGACAGCATGGTCATCAAACTCTACATCAACGGCCTGGAACAGCCCGGTGGCGAGGCGGCCAACGTGGGGAACACCCTGATGCTCGGCATGTCCACGTCGGTCGGTGCGGTAACCGTCGAGGCCGCGTTCATCGACGGCCCGACGGGCGAAATACAGGGCGTGGTGGCGGACAGCCGGCGCGGCTCGTGCATGAATTCCAGCCCGTGGTCGAACTGGCAGGACGTCGAAGATGCAATGGACGACTGGGCCGACGAGATCACCCAGTCTTTCGATGACATCCACGAGGCGGCCGGGAAGAAGATGGAGCAGTAGGCGTCAATGGCTTCGAACCAACGCCGTTCGGAGCCGTGAGAACGCCAGAGAATCTGTAGAGCAAGGCCCCGGAGCAGGCTGCACCGGGGCCTTCGCCTTTTGATACACCCGCGCGGCGCATGCCACGATTGTCCTGGCGACCGGTACTGCCTTGGTCGTGGGCCGTGCGGTCCATCGAATTGACCAACAACGCTTGAAGGGGATGGTCATGGAGATCAGGAGGCTTTTGTGCCTTGCAGTGGCGGGCGCCGCAGTGCTGGGCCTTTCGGCATGCGGGACCTCGGAACAGGTGGAACTGCCCGAGGAGTACGAGTTCGTCAACGACATCAGCGGGTTTCAACCGGATCCGAACTTCCCCGGCTCTTACGTCCGGCCGGGCTACAAGGACGTGGACCAATACGATAACTTCATGATCGAAAACGTGGCCGTGGTTTATACGGACAAGGGCATGGAACGCCTGAACGACAAGGACTTGACCCGGATCCAGGACTACTTCCGTGACGCGATCGTGGCAAAGCTCAGGGAAGGCGGCTATTTCGTCGTCGAAACGCCGCACGAGAACATGATGACGATCCAGATCGCGATCACCGGTCTGGAGGCACCGTCCGGTTTTGGCAGCGAGGCTGCGAACACCGGGACGGCGTTAACGGTCGGCGTTTCGTCGGTCGTCGGCAAGGTCACGGTCGAAGGCGCCTTCGTCGACTTCGAGACGGGCGAAACCCAAATCATCGCCGCGGACAGCCGGCGCGGGACCTACAACAATGCGAACCCCTGGTCGACCTGGCGGGACGTCGAACTGGCGATGGACGACTGGGCCCTGCAAATGCGCGAAGACTTCGACCAGATCATGGCGAACGCCAAGGCGAACTAAAGAGGTCGACGGTCTGAGCCGGCGGGTGCGTTCGTCCTGGATGCACTCGTTTTCTTTTGTGGTAGGGTCCCCAGAACAGCACCGATTGCCCGAGACTGACAATGCAACATGGCCGCCTGCCCGACCTGGACAAGGATATCTCCCGCCTGATCCTGGGCTGTGACAACAAAATGACCACCGACGACGGGGCCGCTCTTTGGGACGCATTCGTCGAGGCTGGCGGCACGGCGTTCGACACGGCCTTCGTATACGGCGCGGGTCGCTGCGAGGAGGCGCTTGGCGGCTGGATCAAGAACCGCGGCATCGCAGACGACATCGCGGTCATCGTCAAGGGTGCCCACACGCCCTTCTGCGATCCCGACGACCTGGTCTGGCAACTGCAGTCGTCCCTGGAACGCCTGACCTTGCGCGCCGCCGACATCTACATCATACGCCGGGACAACCTGGATGTGCCGGTCAGCGAGTTCATCGACGTCCTGGATGCGGAGGCCGAGTCCGGCATGATCCGATGCTTCGGCGCCTCCAACTGGAGCGTGGAGCGGTTCCAGGCCGCGAACGACTATGCCGCCGCCAACGGCAAGCACGGGTTTTGCGTGCTGAACAACAACCTGTCCCTGGCGCACATGGTCAGGCCGGTCTGGCCGGGGTGCATATCCTCCTCGGACGCCGCCACGCTGGCCTATCTTGCAGAGACGAACACCGCGCACTTCTCCTGGTCCGCCCAGGCGCGCGGGTATTTCTACGAGACCGGGGAGGCATCGCCGCTGCCGGAGGGAACGGAACCGGAAGCCTGTTTCGACAGCTCCGGGAATCGCGAACGTCGCCGCCGTGCGCAGGAACTGGCCGCCGAACTGGGCGTCGCGGCCAGCCACATCGCCACGGCCTACGTCCTGAACCAGCCGTTCCCGTCCTATGCCGTGATCGGGCCGCGCACCATCGTCGAACTCGAAGACACGGCTGCCGCCGCCGACCTGGCACTGACCCCGGCGCAACTGGCCTGGCTGGATCTTCGCGCCGACACGGCCGCATAATCCCCGCCGGCCAAAGCCTGTAACACCCTCACCGCAACCCCTCTCCCTCCAGGGAGAGGGGCTTTTGGTCCCTTCTCCCCGAGGGGAGAAGGTGGCCCGAAGGGCCGGATGAGGGGGTTGCCGCCCTGCGGGCGCGTTGTTCTCCGTGGAGAGAGATCAGTCGTGTCTTGGGGGTCTTCAAAGGCGGGGGCCGTCGCCGGGTGGACAAACGCACAGACGGCGCCGGACCCCGCACCCACGCACCACACCTGTCCACCGCCACGATCTATAGCCCAAAGCGCCTGTCACCGCCTTGATCCAGGATGCCAAAATCTTGTCATGACGTGCCAAGTGGATCAGGCGTCCTTTTCCTCCATCGTGGTCTTGTGGCCCATCAGCGCCGTCAGACGGCGGTTGCGCCAGGCCGCACGCGCCTTCAGGCTGTCTGCCGGCAGGATCCGGCGCCGTTCCGCCTCCAGGGTCGCCGCGGTGTCGGCCGTCCAGGGCCGGGCCGGGCCGGAATCCGCGGCGAGGTCCAGGTAAATCTGTCCGAAGCGCTCAATATAGTCGGCAATCCCGTCCGGTGCGTTCAGGTCGATGGTCTCGAAGGGTCCCATGAAGGACCAGCGCAGTCCCAGGCCGTCCTTGACCGCGGCATCGACGCCTTCGACATCGGTGATGCCGTCCTCGACCAGCTTGACCGCCTCGTGCAGGAATGCGCCCTGCAAGCGGTTGATCACGAAGCCGGGGACCTCGCGTTTGAGGACGATGGGCGCCTGACCGCTGCCGGCATAAAGCGCGCGGGCCCGGGCGACGACCTCGTCGGCTGTCCACGGGGCCGGAACGATCTCCACCAGCGGTATCAGGTGCGGTGGGTTCAAGGGGTGGCCGACCAGACAACGTGCACGACCGGCCAGTTCTTCGGAGAACGACGACGCGACGATGCCGGAGGTGGAAGAGGCGAGCACCGTCTCCGGGTCGGCGGCGGCGTCCAGTTCGCGAAAGACGGCTTGCTTGGCCTCCAGGGTTTCGGGCACGTTCTCCTGGACGTGAACGGCGCCGTCCAGGGCGGCCGCCAGCGTGGGTGCGACGGCCAGGTTGGACCGCACCTCGGCAGGGGTGCGGCCGCGCAGCAGGCCGATCCTCTCCTGCGCGGGCAGTTCCACGTCGATCCAGGCAAGCGCGTCGTCCGCCATGCCCGCCGCGGGGTCATAGATGCGGACCGTGTGGCCGGCCCGGGCGAAGACCAGTGCCCATGCCCTGCCAACGAGCCCGGCACCGATGATCGCGATCACGCTGCTCATATGATTCCCCCTCTTTTTTGCGGCCTGGCTTATGGCCAGGCGGTCAGGCCGCGCTCGCCGGCACCAGGTCGGCATAACCGATCCGCGCGGCCGGCTCGGTAAAGCCGGCCCAGGCGACATCGTCGATCAGGATCGGCATCAGGTCGCGCCGATCCAGCCGGCGGGCGGAATCCGCCAGGATCAGGAAGAACAGGTCGCGCTGGGCGTGGCTGCCGCCCATCTGCCACAGCATGTGACGGGCGGGGAACAGGGTCTCCACGACGGTCTGGTGATCACCCCGGGCATGGGCAATGGCGGCCTCGGCCGCGGGCGCGGCGGCAACCCGATAGCGCGGCGCCAGCGTATTCTCTGGTTCTCCGGCAAAGTCACTCATCGATTGCACCAGGGCTTCCGCCTCGGCGAACCGGCCGCAGGCCGCCAGGATGATCGCGAAATGGGCCGAGGTGAACGGATTGGTATGATCGTCCAGTCGCGGCAGGGTCAGATCGCACAGTTCGTCCCACCGTCCGCCCACGTCGACGCCGCGCAACTGCAGCCTCAGCAGCATCGAGGCGCCGTTCTGCATGTCGATGTAGAGGTCGGGCATCGCCTGCAGCAGGTCAAGGTCGCGATTGCGGACCCAGGCGTCGTAGATCTCCAGGACCGCGTCGGTCTCGCCGCGTTCCAGATGAAAAAGACAGCGGTGCCACCACAGATGAAGCTTCATTTGATTGGCGTCATCCCAGTTGTGCTTCAACCCGTCGAGCCAGGCGATGCCTTCGCCGTGCCGCCCCTGCATGATCATGACGTGGGCCACCGCATGGGTGCCCCAGACATCGGTCGGGTCGCGCTCGACCGCGATCCGGGCCAGCCGTTCGGCCGCCGCGAAATCGTGCACTTCCTCCAGGTCGAAGGCGCGGCAGGACAGGTCGTGGCCGTAGTCCGGCATCGTAACATCCCAGTGGGCGGTGATCCGTCCGGAGATCTCCGCCGACCAGCGCATCTCGCCGATCCAGAACAGCTCCATCTGCGCAATGCGCTGGGCGAACAGGTCGGTGGGGTGGTGGGCCAGGATCGTCTCGTAGACCGACACGGCCTCGGCGATCCGGCCTGCCGCGGCGGCCTCCAACGCGGCCAGGTACAGCCGTTCGCGCGGGCTCATTCCAGTCTGTACGGCATGGGCGGCCGCTAGGGCTTCTGCGATCTTCGGCGCAAATCGCGCATCCCGCGCGGCGTGCAGGATGAGACCGCCGGCCACACGGGCAAAGCCGAAGTCCGGATCGGACTCCTGCGCCGTCTTCAGGGCCGGCATCACCGCCGCCTTCCAGCGGCAGAGTTGCCGATCGCAAGCGACAGTGCCGCAGCGGCCTCGGCGCTGTCGGTTGTCAGCGTCAAACCCTGATCGTCTCGAAACATGCGAAGCCCTCCCCAATCCTTGCCGCGTCCCAGGCGACATTACGATGGGGCGGGGCGGGTCAGGTCAACCGTGAAGGCGCTGTTGCACCCATGATCTAGGACCCACCCTAACGCGTGAAGTCGAGAAGGCCCTCGACGAAGCGCGGCGAGTCGACCGGCGTGTCGCGGGCGGCCCGGATCAATTGATCGAAATGCCGTGTCAGCGCGGCGATGTGTTCGACCGAGTTGATGACCAGATACATCTCGCCCATGAAGATCGCCGCGCGGATCGGTCCGAACACCGTGTAGGGGGCCGAATAGACCTTGGTGGCGTCGAACAGGAACAGCCGGAAGGTGGGATAAAGCTCGTCCAGCAGTGCAAGCATGTGTTCCAGCTGGCGTTGCCGGACCGACGGCGACAAGTCCCTCCAAATCCCTTCGCCGCGGGCGAACTGTTCCAGCGTCTGGCGCGACATGCAGACCTCGATGTCGGTTTCCGGGCGCCGCGTGTAAGCCAGGCGGCTGTCCGCCTCGTGCAGCTGGGTCAGCGGTTTGGGGTCCCGCTGGGGGCTGTGTTCGTAAATGATGACCTCCTGCAGGCGCAACGGATCGGGGAGGGTCTTCGGCACGTAGCGGATCTTGTAGCCGATCGCCTCGCGATGCCACGCGTTCAGCTGCGTGTCGTCGCGGTCGTCGGCGGCTTCCTCGATCTCCAGCACCGTGCTGATCTCGGTCGCCGCGCTGTCGCTCTGACTGAGGCCCAGAAGCCAGTCCAGGCTGACCGAATGCTGTTCGGCGATCCGGCAGAGGGTTTCAGCCCTGGGCAGGCGGGTCGATCCCGGGACCAGCAATTGCCGCAGGGCCGAGCGGTCCAGGCCGATTGCCCGGGCGAAGGCGGCCTGGTTTCTTCCGTAGCGGGTCGCCAGCTCGCCGAGGCGCTCGCGAAAGACGGCACCCACATCCCGTTTGTCGATGTTCATGATGGTGATTATTGTACCATATTAGTGGTTAAAAACTACAAGCTAGAAAATGAAATCAACAAAAACTACGTAGTCAGCATAACGCCACATTGAACAACCAGGCCGGTAATGGTGCCATAGCCGGTGGGGGTAGAGGGTTGTCATGTGGCGTTTTGACGGGTTACGGGTCGAGTGGCCGACCGTGGTCATGCTGGGCCTGTGTTACGGGACCTGGCTTGCGGCCACCTGGTCGATGGGCGGTGGGTTCGGCTGGGTCTGGCTGCCCGTCGCTGCATTCAGCATCACGCTTCACTCCTCGCTGCAGCACGAGGCCAACCATGGCCATCCGACGCGGACCGAGGCGGTGAACACCGCCCTGGTCTTTCCGGCGCTCGGCCTGTTCATGCCGTATGGCCGGTTCCGTGCCCTGCACCGGGCCCATCACGCCACCGACGCGCTGACTGACCCGGTCATGGACACCGAGAGTTTCTTTGTGACGCCCGAACAGTGGGCGGGCGCCCCGCGGCCGTTGCGGTGGCTGTTAAAGGCCCAGAACACGCTTGTGGGGCGCGTCACGCTGGGACCGGCGGTCGCCCTGTCCAGATTCTACCGCGGCGAGTGGCGCGAACTCCGTGCCGGCACGCCTGGCGTTGCACGCGCATGGCTGGCACATGTTCCCGCGGTGGCGGTCGTGCTGGTCTGGACGTACTGGGTTTGTGGGCTCAGCATGCTCGCCTACGGGCTGGCGACCTATGCGGGCTATGGCGTCCTGATGGTGCGCACCTTTGCCGAGCACCGGCCCCACACCGACCCGGACAAACGGTCCGTCGTGATCGAGGGTCGCGGCCCGTTCGCCTGGCTGTTCCTGAACAACAACCTGCACGCGGTTCACCATCGCCATCCCGGCGCACCCTGGTATGTGCTGCCGCGCCTCTACGCGCGGGCACGGGCGGGCATCCTGGCGCGCAACGGCGGTTATCGGTTCGACGGTTACGGTGCGCTGTGGCGGCTCTATGCGTTTCGCATGAAAGAGCCGGTGTCGCACCCCCTGTTGGTGGACCGGTATGGCTGAGGGTGCGCGACAGGCGGCGGTTGCGGGGCTTCCCATGTATGACTGGCCGGAAGTGCGGCAGCACACCGACGCCTTGTGGCATGCCCTGGAGGAGGCCTTGCAGCGCCGAGGCTTGCGTCCGCCGGCGCGCTTGGACCGGCGGACAGGCGCGCGTGCCCTGTGGCGCGACCCGCGGCTTCTGCTGGGGCAGACCTGCGGTCTTCCCTACGTGCGTGAGCTGCGAAGCCGGGTTCATCTGGTGGTGACACCGTGCTACGGCGTCCGCGGTTGCGACGGGGCGTCCTATCGCAGTTTCGTGGTCACCCGGGCGAGCGAGACCGCACGGTCAATGGAAGAGATGCGAGGGCGGCGGCTGGCCTACAACGCGCGCCATTCGCAATCGGGGTATTCGGCGCTGCGATCGCTTGTGGCCCCGCTGGCGCACGGGCAGCCGTTCTTCGGCGCCACCTCGGAAACCGGAAGCCATCGCGCCGCGCTGCGTGCCGTCGCCGACGGGCGGGCCGACCTCTGTGCGGTCGACGCCGTGTGTTGGGCGCTCGCCTGCCGGCATGATCCGGAGACGACCAGGAGCCTCAAGGTGATTGCGGAAACGAAGCCCACCGCGGGGCTGCCCCTGATCTGTGCCGCCGGCCACGACCAAGCGACCGTGGAGCGCATTCGCGAAGCGGCGGCCGAGGCCCTTGGCGCTGGGCTCTGCGCGACCGTGCGCGAGGCACTGTTCATCACGGGTGCCGAGGCGCTGCCTTCTGCTGCCTACGACTGCATCGAAGAAATGGAACGCGATGCCATCGCGGCCGGCTATCCGGTCCTGCACTAGTCTCCGTTGCTTTCCGGGTTTCTGGGAGGTTGTTCCCAGCTTCGGCGGTTGTCGACTTTGCCGCATTCGGGCATTACAGGTCGCGTCACAACCAACAAGGAAAGCCCGGTGAGCGAACCGAAGAAACTGTTGCCGAACCCCGGCGGCGGGGTGATCGATGCCGATGCGCTGCACTGGGCAAGCCTGGCCGCGTTGGGCGGGCGTTTCGCGGTCATCGCGCCAAATGCTGCGGCGATCGTGGACGGTTAGGCTGCAGTGCGGTCGGGACGGAGTGGGCGCGCGCAATGATCGCCATCCGGCTGGGCCTTATTGGCGACAACATAGGACCATCCCGGGCGCCGCTGTTGCACGGACTGGCGGGAAGGATGGCGGGGCTGGAGGTCCGCTACGACCTGCTGATCCCGAAAAAGCAGGGCCTGGACTTCGATCGGTTGTTCGACCGTTGCGCGGCGCAGGGATATCGCGGCATCAACGTGACCTATCCGTACAAGGAACGCGCCGCCGCCCGTGTGCGCATAGACGACCCCACCGTCCGCGCCATTTCCGCCGTCAACACGATCCTGTTCGACGGCGAAACGCCGACCGGGTTCAACACCGACTATTCAGGGTTCATTGCCGGGTACCGCGCGAAACGCGGCGAGCGGTCGCCAGGCGTCGTGTGCCAGATCGGGGCAGGCGGTGTGGGCAAGGCGGTGGCCTTCGCCCTGCTCGCCCTGGGTGTCGAGGCGATCCGGATTGTCGAGCGGGACCTGGCGCGGGCGGAAGCCCTGGCAAAGGCCTTGGCCATTGCCGCGCCTTCCGTGATGGTCGAGGTGGCGGACGATCCAGGGGTCGCCGCCGCTGGCGCCGAGGGCATCGTCAACTGTTCGCCGGTCGGCATGGCCGCCCATCCAGGGACTCCGATTCCCGCGTCCGCGCTGACAGGCGCCAGTTGGGCGTTCGATGCGGTCTACACGCCTCTGAAAACACAGTTCCTTCAGGACGCCGCCGCGGCCGGGCTTGCCGCGATCAGCGGCTTCGCCCTCTTTTTCCACCAGGGCGTCAAGGCCTTCCAGATCTTCACCGGCCGCACCCCTGACGAAGCGTCACTGGAGGCAGCGTTGCGCGAGGCCTGGTCGAGAGCGGTTGTCTAACGGCGCTGCCGGGGCATGGCCATACAACCCTGTCCACTCTCCCCGCAATCGCCTACTTCGGCGTCGCGCCAAGAACGTACAGGGCTCTGAGGGCCTCCGGTTTCTCTGGCGCGAACTTCCCGAACCACCTGTCGTAGATCCCTTCGATCGCGCCGCTGCGGTAGAGCTGGGCGAGAACCGCGTCGGCAACCAGGCGGAAATCTGAATCGTTGCGCCAGACCGCAAGCGCGAACGGCTCGAATGAATAGAGATCCTGCGAAAGCGAGAAGACGTCGGGATCGTCCGCGGTCAGGATCAGGCCAATGAGCACGACTTGGTCGGAGGCGAAAGCATCGATTTCGCCCGACTTGAGGGCTTCCAGGCCGGCGGAGGCCGTTCCGACATGCACGACTTGGGCCTCGATAACGGACTGGACCAGCGCTTTCTTCAAGGCAATGTCGGTTGTCGTGTCGCGGACAACACCGACGCGCCTTCCCTGGAGATCGTCGATGCCGTCGACCGTGCTGCCCTTCATGCTCATGAGCCCGGCGCCGGTGACGAAAGTCAGTGCCGTGAAGTCGACCAGTTCGCCGCGGCTGATCGTCTTTGTGGTCGACCCGCACAAGAGATCGATCCCGTTCTGTGTCAAGGCTTCAAAGCGGTTGGTTGCCTCAACCGAAACGAATTCGATTTCCATCTCGGGCATATTGAGGACGCTGCGGACGCCGGCGGCGATCCGCATGCAAAGATCGATCGAATAGCCCACGGGCTGTCCGTTTTGATTGACGAAGGACATCGGCGGTTCGGACTGCCGGAAGCCGATCCGGAATTTCCCGGTCTCCTTGACCTGCTCCAACGTGTTCATCTGCGCTGCAGCCTGGGCCGGTAGGCCCGCGGCAATTGCGATTACCAGGACAATCAGAAATCTCATCGGTGCCTCCAGTTGGGCCTGTGGAATGACCGGCCGACATGTCCGGCTGGCCCAGGCTGAATAACCATGCCGCCCCTCCCATCGGTGGCGCAGCAAGCCGCCCGGTTCGTCTCCATAGGGGCCGGTAGAACGGGAATGTTCTGCGATGGCTTTTGTGCGGTTGTCTATTTCGGCGTAGCACCCAGAAGATACAGCGCCTCCAGGACTTGAGGCTTCGACTTGGAGATCACGCTGAACCATTTGTCGTAGATCCCGTCGATCGCGCCGCCCCGATAGAGCTGGGCAAGAACGGCATCTGCAATAAGGCGGAAGTCGTTGTCGTTGCGTTGAATCGCCAAAGCGAAGGGCTCGAAAGAAAACAGATCCGCCGACAGGGAATAAGCGGTGGGGTCTTCCGACGTGAAGATCAGACCGATCAGAATGACCTGATCGCCGGCAAAGGCGTCGATCTCGCCGGCCTTCAGGGCCTCAAAGCCCGCCGTCGTGGTGCCGACGCCGAGGATTTTGGGCTCGATCATCGACTTCAGAAGCGCATCTTCAAGCGCCGCGGCGGAGGTCGTGCCGCGCACGACGCCGACCCGTTTCCCCTGCAGGTCGGCAAGGCCGTTGATCCCTCTGTCCTTGACGCTCATCAGCGTTGCCCCAGTGACAAAGGTGAGGGAGGTGAAATCGACCAGCTCACTGCGGCCGATCGTCTTGGTCGTCGTGCCACACAGGATATTGATCGCGCCTTCCGTCAGGGCCGTGAAGCGCGTATTGGCCTCCACCGAGACAAACTCCACCTCCATCTCCGGCAACGACAGGATGCTGCGGACGCCGGCGGCGATGCGCAGGCACAGATCGATCGAGTAGCCGGAGGGCTGTCCGTCGGCGTTGATGAAGGACATGGGCGGCTGCGCGGGACGGAAACCGATCCGGAGCTTCTTGGTTTCCTTGATGCGTTCCAGCGTTGGCGATTGCGCCTCCGCTACCGCGGGCGCGATCAAGGCAAACGCCATCGCCAGTGCAAGCAAAAACCTCATTGAAACCCCCTGTTGTTCGTCGGCGGATGGCCGTTGCCACCGGACGGCCGCGCACTATAGCCCGACCGTGCCGACGCTCAAACCACGCGTTGCGGCGCAATTGCGCGCGCCGGCCCCTTTTGATGCCGCGCGACCCACCTGGTTGCGTTAGGTGCTATCCGACGCCACCGGCGGTCCCTCGGGGGCGCCCAGGCAGATGACGTGGCCGTCGGGATCGCGGATGTAGAGTTCCTTCATGCCGTACCAGGTCAGTTCCGGCCCCTTGACGATGTCTTCGCCGGAAAAGCGGTCGACCGCGCCATCCGGGTCGAAGCCGCGAAAGTAGATCGTGCCTGACGGGCTTGGCTTCTGGTCCGGCGAGAACACCGACAGCTCGCCGGCAAGGCTCTCAACCGACTGCAGCATCAGTTGCGCCCCGTTCCATTCCAGGACGGCAAAGACGGGTTCGTCGACGATGTCGCCGTCGCCGGCGAACGTGCGGTCGGCTGCCACCGTCGTGACGACCGTCAGCCCGAGCCTATCCCGGTAGAAGGCAATCGAGCGCTTGACGTCGGATACCATCAGATTGGGAACGATCATCGGTATTTGGCCTCGGTTCTGGCTGTTGCGACGGGCCTGCCCGGTCCGTTGGCCGCACACTATAAGGCCTCTGTCACGCCCACGCGACAGGTGCCGTTCCGCGCCTGCCCTGGACTTCGCGGGAGGAATGGACGACAACGGGCCGGTCAAACCCACTCCATATTACCCCCGGGAGCGCCCGTGCGTTATCTCCGGTTCTTCTTGCTGAACCGAGGGTTCATCACCTTCGGGTTCCTGATGTCGCTCGGATCCTCGTTCGGGCAGACCTTCTTCATCGCTCTTTTCGGCGCCGAACTCCGGGCCACCTTCGGCCTTGGCCACGGCGCCTTTGGGACGGTCTATGCGCTGGCCACGCTCACCAGTGCCGCGTTGATGGTGCCCGGCGGGCACCTGATCGATCGGATTGACCTTCGCCATTACAGCCTGGCTGCCGCAGGATTGCTTGCGCTTGCGTGTTTTTGGATGGCAATCGCACCACCGGCTGCATGGCCTTATCTCTTCATCGCATTCCTATTGCTGCGGTTTGCCGGCCAGGGGTTGATGAGCCATACCGCAGTGACCTCGATGGCACGCTATTTCGAGGAGGGTCGCGGCCGCGCCATCGCGCTGGCATCTTTGGGTTTTGCCGCGGGTGAAGCCGTCTTGCCGCTGTTAGCGGTCACGCTAATGGGCATTGTGGGGTGGCGGCAGACCTGGGCCCTGGCGGCGGCGGCCCTGGCGGTTGTCTGGATTCCGGCGGTCCTGCTGTTGCTGCGGAACCATGCCGCGCGCCATGCGTCGCTTGCGGCCACGGGGCATGCGCCCGACCCGGCAGGCGACTTATCCCGGCAGTGGTCGCGGTCGGATGTCTTGCGCGACGGTCGTTTCTACCTGGTGCTGCCGGCGCTGTTCGCGTCGTCTTTCATGATTCCCGGCTATTTTTTCACCAGGTCCATCTGGTCGACCAAAAGGGCTGGCCGCTCAGCTTGTTTGCAGCCAGCTTCGTCTTCTATGCGGGCGCCGTCGTCGCCTTTTCGCTGTTTGCGGGCGCCGCGATCGACCGGATGCGCGCCGGTGCCATCTTTCCCTATGCATTGTTGCCGTTGGCTCTGGGCCTGTTGTGGCTGAGCCTTTCCAGAGACCCGGTCACGGCCATTGGTTTCATGGTCCTTGCCGGCTGTTACACCGGCGCATTCCAGACGTCTTCCGGTGCCTTATGGGCCGAACTCTACGGCCATCGCCACTTGGGGGCATCCGCGCCATGGTGGCCGCGGTCATGGTGTTTTCATCCGCCTTGTCGCCTGCGGCGCTCGGCTGGCTGATCGATGCGGGCGTCACGATGGAGACCATCGCTGCGGCGTTTGTCGTGTGCGTAGTTGGCGCGGTGGTCCTGGCCCGGGTGGCGATGGGCCGTCGCGCGGCGCCGGTCGCGGGCGGATGAAGGCAAAGGTTGAAATACGCAGCGTTCGCCGTGACGATGCAGGACGCTAGTCGAACACCAGAGGACGCCGTGCCACCCCGCGTCAAGCAGATCCAACAAGTTGCCACGATCTCTTTGCTGATACTCCTGGCTGCCGGGTGCATCCTGGTTATCAGCCCGTTCGTCGCCCCGCTGATTTGGGCTCTGGTCCTGACCATATCCACCTGGACGGCCTTCGAATGGGTGAAACGATCGGTCGGAGACCGCGCCACCCTGGCTGCAACGATCATGGTGTTGTTGATCAGCATGTTCCTGCTCGTCCCGCTGGTTTTCGTGGGGTTCAAGCTTGCCGACAATGCCGCGACGCTTGGCCGGCTGGTTTCGGGGCTGGTCGAACGCGGCCCGCCGCCGCCGCCCGCCTGGGTGGCGGAAATACCGCTCGTTGGCTCGGATCTGCGGGAGCAGTGGGAAGAGATGACCGGCGACGCGCAGGCCTTATTCGATGCGCTGAAGCCGTATATCCGCCGTGTGACGAACTGGCTCGTTGCGTCCGCCGGAAAGCTTGGGCTGGGTTTGCTCGATCTTGGGCTAAGCGTCATCGTAGCCTTTTTCTTCTATCGCTACGGTCGGCAGATCTTGGACAGGTTCCACGCGGCTTCGGAACTGCTGGCCGGTCCCGGCGCCGGCGCGCTGATCAAGGTCGCCGGCGAGACCATGCGTGGCGTGGTGCACGGGATCCTGGGCACGTCGTTGGCCCAGGGCATACTCGCCGGTGTGGGATTCCTAATATCGGGTGTCCCGGGGGCGGCGCTGCTGGGGCTGGTCACTTTCTTCACATCGATCTTTCCGTTCGGCGCGCCGCTGATCTGGGTGCCTGCGGCGCTGTGGCTGTTCAGCCAGGACCAAACCGGCTGGGCGATCTTTCTTGCCATTTGGGGAGCTTTCGTCGTGGGCAGTGTCGACAATTTCCTGAAGCCGATCCTGATCAGCCAGGCAAGCGCACTGCCCCTGTTGCTGGTGTTCCTTGGAATTATCGGAGGAGCGCTGGCTTTCGAGTTCCTCGGTATCTTTCTGGGGCCGATCCTGCTGGCCTTGGCCTACACGCTGATCAAAAGCTGGACGGATGCGCCGTCTGGTCTGGCAACGGACGAAGAAGGCGCCGCAGTGGAGGACGGGCGCCCCTAGAGAACGCGCCGTTTTCGTGCCCAATAGCCTGGCGCCCTTGCCGCTGCGCGATTGCACGAGGCCCCGGCAGGTGTATACAGACAAGAAGAACAGTCCAGCACCGCCGCCAACCGGGGACCGGGTCGCGGCAACGGGAGCCGGGGAGAGCGGAACATGAGTGCATCGCAGGAAAGCATCAGCCTGCCACGCTGGCAGACACCGGCGGTCGTGATCGTTGCGGGTTGCCTGGTTGCGATGACCGGGTTCGGCGCGCGATCGATCTTCGGCTTGTTCCTGGAGCCGATGACCGTCGCCCAGGGCTGGAGCCGCGAGACCTTCGCCCTGGCACTGGCGATACAGAACTTGCTCTGGGGGCTTGGCGTCCCCATAGCCGGTGCCCTGAGCGACCGGTTCGGGCCGCCCCGGGTGCTGGCCTTAGGAGCGGTGGTCTATGCGGTCGGGATCTGGGGCATGGCGGAAGCCCAGTCCGGCATGATGCTGCACCTGACGGCTGGGATCCTGGTCGGCATTGGGGTGGCGTTTACGGCATTCTCCATCGCGCTTGCAGCCATGGCGAAGGTCGTGGGTCCCGAGCGGCGCTCGCTGGCACTGGGTTTGGGAACGGCTGCGGGCTCATTCGGCCAGGTCGTATTTTCGCCGCTGGGGCAGGCCTTCATCACCCTTTATGGCTGGCACACCGCCTTGTTGATCCTGGCCGCGTCGGCGCTGATCATCATTCCGCTGGCTTTCCTGCTGCCCGGGTCTCCCCGGGTCCAGGGAGAGGTGGAGGTCGATCAGTCCCTGAAGCAGGCCCTGCGGGAGGCAAGCGGGCACAGGGGCTACGTCTTGTTGACCGTGGGCTTTTTTGTTTGCGGTTTTCACGTCGCCTTTATCACGGTGCATTTTCCGGCCTATGTGAAGGACCTGGGGCTCGCCGCGTCGGTTGGTGCCTTTGCGATCGCAATCATTGGTTTGTTCAACATCATCGGGTCTTTTGCCTCCGGTGCCTTCGGACAGCGATGGAGCAAGAAGCTTGGCCTGAGCTGGATTTACTTCCTGCGCGCCATCGCAATCACGGCACTGATGCTGGTGCCGAAGACCGAGGTGACGATCTATCTGTTTTCAGCGGCCATGGGCATCCTGTGGCTGTCCACGGTGCCGCTGACCACCGGGATCGTCGGGCAGATCTTCGGTGTGCGTTACCTGGCGACGCTGTTCGGCATCGTCTTCTTGAGCCACCAGATCGGCAGTTTTCTGGGTGTCTGGCTTGGTGGCTATCTCTACGACACGACCGGGTCCTATGACGGCGTGTGGTGGGCTGGTGTGGTTTTCGGGCTGCTGGCGGCCGCAATCCATCTCCCGATCGATGAAAAACCGATCATGCGGGTTCAGATGCCCCGCACCGGCTAGGGCCGCGTGCGGCTACTGCCGCGTCTTGAGCGGAGAGCGCTGGACAAAAACGATCGTCACCACAGGCGCTGCCACGCCGATGGCCGCGACCGTGATCAACAGAATGCCCAGGTGACTGTAGTCCGCGGCCACTTCCACGATGCCCGTGGCGCGGTCGCGCACCTCGCGGGTTACCACGAAGACAAGGTTGAGATATTTCGTCCCCAAGGCCGCTGCGGACAGGGCCAGGTTGGTGAACGAGGCCATCACCGCGAAGAACGTCGCCTTGAGATGTGCCGGCGCGTTCTTCGCGATCCAGGCCAACATCGGGATCATGGCAATCTGGGCGAGCGGCGATTCCAACGCGGTGTCCAGGATCGCGATGAAGCGGGCATCGACGATGCCGTCGGTGCGCGGCGCAGTCCATTCGTGCAGGCCGTAGTAGAGCCCGATATTGGGCAGGGAAAGGACGCCCGCGGCAAGCGTGAGGAAGAAAACCACTTCGGCGATCGACCGGTGCGCCAGCAACGGCCGCGCGATCACCAGGCCGTCCAGGGCAAGACATGACGTGATCAGCGACAAGATCGACAGGAACCGCTGATCGAAGCCCAGAACGTCGATCTCGAACCACGCCACGCCGGGTCCTGGCAACGGCACTGCGCGGAAGACAAAGATGATGACGGCGGTGCCCAGCAAAGCGCGGCGCGTGTCCTGGGGCAATTCCAGCAGCAGGCGGTGCATCAGAAACAGGACGATCGCCATCGAGCCTGCGAAGACGATCTCCTGGGCGAACGGCACCTGCCCCAATCCCATGGACAAGGTGAAGATCACGAAGACCCCGCTGCCGCCGAAGATCCACCAGTTCGGTCTTGTCCGCTCTGCCGGGCCGGCCAGCATCCTGTCCACCTCCGCCGGCGCATAGCCCTGGTCCAACAGCCGTCGGGCCCGCACGCGATGCATGATCAGGCCCAAGGTGACGCCGGCGACGGAAATGACAGGGATTGCAAGCGCCATGAGATAGATCCGGGCGTAGATGTCGACCTTCTCTGCTTCGGTCATTTCTTCCACGCCGGCGAAGAAGCCGATGTTCAGCGCCGCGACCGCCACCAGCCCGCCGATGATTGCGACCCTGCCCAGGGCCTGCATGGTCGTATGCATGGCCTTGATGGCACCGTCCGGATAGGGCTTTCCAAGTTCATCGACGGTCGGGACGGCCTCGACCGTCATGGCATCCGCCACGACGTCCTGGATCACGTAGCCTGTCGGCGCCAGGATGGCGCTGGTCACGAACCAGGCCTCCGGTGTGGCGATCGCGGCCATGGCGTCGGTATGCGCGATCAGCGCATACATGATGACGATAGACGCGGCGATCAGTGCCGCGCCGCCGTATACCATCAGGGCCTTCCACCGCCAGATCAGGTCGACCAGATGGCCCAGGGGCATCTTCAGCGCCCAGGGGATGCCCGTCCAGAAGGCGAGCCCGGCCAGGAAGGCGGCGGAGAGACCGAGATAGTCATTGATGAAGAAAGTGCCGACGATCGCGGTCAGGCCCGATATGCCGGCGGCCACATAGACCATCAAGGGCGGCAGGTAGGACCAGCGCAACTGGCGCCCCAGATCCAGGACCGTTGCATCGAACCACCGCAGCAACATCCTGGCGCCGGTCATCGGGCGCCCCTGCGGTGTCGGATTGTTCTGGTGAAATGGTGGATATGCAGAGCGATACCTGACGGTTTGACGATCGAGTCCTCGACCCTATGCCCACCGTCTCGACCGGATTAAGGCCCTGCCGACGCTGCCGGTGTGTGACGAGGCTCACAGACCGCGCGGGCGCTCTTCCTGACAAATAACCAGGAAAGGTACCTGCGGGTGCGTCGTGTATGTGGACGGACGCCCGTTCGGTGCCCTGAAACCTGGAGGGAACCGAAATGCCTGTTTCCATCGGTTACAGTGCCTCGCCCCACCGCGCCGCGCTGGTCCGGGCGGTTGGAATGCTGAACGCCTTGTCGGAGCGGGTTGCAAACGTCGCCCGTCGATGGGCGGAACGGCGCGAGGCCATGAAGGCCCTGGGCGCCATCGACGAACGGACCCTGAGGGACATTGGCGTGCGACGGCCCGTGAAATTGAGTGCCGATCACGGCGAGCGGCAATAGAAGCGCGTCCGGCGAGATCGCCTTTAGCCCGTGCATAGACTCTCAACCCGGGCATTCGCCTGACGGTCATTACGGGGGCAGGATGCGACGTGCTAGCCGGTCATACCTTGTGCGAGCGCCCCGGCTCCGCCGTCGGCGGTCCGCACGCTGAAAGGGTAGAGAGGACAACGAGATGCAAGACATGCCAGTTCCAGCAATGCCGTTCGTCACAGGTCATGCCGCTGTCAGGCCGCGTGTGCGGCCGGACAGCCTGGCGGAAAGTCCTCCGCCGCTGAATGAGGCGGAGCCCGTCTCTGCGCTTGTCCGCGAAGCGTTGGCGCATTGGCATGCGATTCGCGGCGATGCGCCGCTTCCCCTGCGGCGGGCGCTGGATCCCGTCGATATCCCCGGTCTCTTGGCCAATTCGGAGTTGCTCGACGTGCTCCGCGGGCCGATGGATTTCCGCTATCGGTTGATTGGCGATGCGATTGATCGGATTTCGCGGGACTACATTTCGCGGGACTACTATGTGGGCAAGCGCGTGAGCGCGATCCCCGGTCAGCGTCCGCCAAGCCAGATCTTCACGCTTTATGCCGAGACGGTCAGGCGGCGCGCGCCCGTTTGCGTCACGCTTCCCTATGTGGGCCGGGACCCGTTGATCGACCATGTCGAAGCCGTGACCATGCCCTTGAGCGGGGACGGGATGACCGTTGACGTGCTGTGGGGGGGGGTCGTCGTGCCGGTCGAAACCGCGGCGGCTGACCGCTGACCAGGGCCTAGTCTCCGTCTCTCTGCCGTTCCCCGCGGCGTTTTTGCCATCCTGCGATCCCGACCCAAATCGTGCTGACCACCACGAACGCCCCCATCAGCCATCCGATCGGGATATGTGGCAGGCCCAGCGCATCGATCAGGCGCCCCGCAAGAGTTTCCACCGCAATGTGGACCAGCAGAACAAGCACTGCGATCGTGCCGACGGTTCGGACCGCCGAATGTCCGCCCTTGTCCTCGTCCCGACCTGCCAGAACGGCCATGAGCTCCTGGAGGGTGAGCCGCCTGCGGCCGCCTTCGTTCTTCATCGGGACTGACCGCCCTCCCTAGTAGCGGCCAGGCACGAACCGTTCATATGTCCTGGTCTCCGACAGGGCTTTGGGTCGGGCCTTGCGCCGGGGCAGCTTTGGTTTTTCGTGCTGGATTTCCTCATAGGGAATGATGCTCAGCAGGTGGGAGATACAGTTCAGCCGCGCCCTGCGTTTGTCGTCGGACGGCACAACGTACCAGGGCGCGTAATCCGTGTCCGTTGCGAGGAACATCCGGTCGATTGCCGCGGAATAGTCCCACCACAGACGGTAGGACTCCAGGTCCATCGGGCTCAGCTTCCACTGCCGCAAGGGGTCGTTGATCCGGGCCTTGAACCGGCGTTCCTGTTCGGCCGGACCCACGTCGAAGAAGTACTTGATCAGCCTAATGCCGCTGTTGACGATTTCGCGCTCGAAGTCGGGGCAGACCCGCGCGAAATTCTCGTACTCGTCATCGGTGCAGAAGCCCATGACGCGCTCCACACCCATGCGGTTGTACCAGGACCGGTCGAAAATGATGATCTCGCCGCCTGCTGGAAAGTGCCGGATATAACGCTGCATGTAGAGCTGCGTCTTCTCCCGTTCGGTGGGGGCGGGCAGGGCGATCGTGCGGAAGACCCGCGGGCTGACCCGTTCGGTGATGCGCTTGATGACGCCGCCCTTGCCTGCGGCGTCGCGGCCTTCGAAGATGACGATGATGCGTTCCCCGGTCGCCTTGACCCACTCCTGCAGGCGGACGAGCTCGACCTGGAGCTTTTCAAGCTCGGCCTCGTAATCCTTGCGGTTCATCTTTGGCTTGGGCTCTGGCGGATGGCCCACAGATTCGGGGGTCTGCCCGGCTGCCGTCTCGACCTTCTCCGTCTTCTTTTTGGCCTTCTTCGCCATTGGTTCTCTCCTGTTGTGCCTTTGTTTCCGGCGGGCTTCGGCCCTTGCCGATCAGTTTAGACCGGGATCTGCCCCTGTCACTTGTCCTTTTGCGACACGCCGTCTGCCGGTTTGGCGTATTATCGGACCCGGCGGCGTCCCCGCGCAGGAGAAACGCCGCCCACAAGGCACAGCGCACTCTGCAGGAGGCATCGATGAACCAGTCCGACGTTGACGAACATGCCGGTTCTGAGGATCGGAACGACCCCTTCTCGGCCGCCGATGTCCTTGGCGACATGGCAACCGCCAGGGAGAAACGGGCCGCAGACGAAGCGGAAAAGGCAAAACAGGCGCAGCAGGAAGAGGACGAACTGCGCCAGGCCTTCATGGAAAGGGAGATCCACCCCGACGTCTGGAGCCGGATCCGCGCCCGCGTGCGCGCCGCGGTCAAAGACGGCGAGACCGAAATCATGGTCATGCAGTTCCCGTCCGACTGGTGCGAGGACGGCGGCCGGGCCATCAACAACGGTTTGGACAACTGGGCGGACACGCTGACGGGCTTCGCGCGCCGGGCCTACGAGTTCTGGGAGAAGGAGATGAAACCCCGCGGCTTCACCACGCACGCGGTGATCCTGAACTACCCGGACGGCATGCCGGGCGATGTGGGGCTGTTTCTCGGCTGGGGCGCGGGTTCGGGCGAGGGCGAAGAGGCGGGCTGAGGGCAGCCCTCAGGAGGCGGCGTCGGGCGGTGGCACCAGCATCAGCTTCAGGCCCTCGTACGAGGCCGTGAAGCCCAGCCGTTCGTAGAAGCGCAGCGCATCGCCGCGGGCCTTGTTGGTGGTGAGTTGCACCAGGCGGCAGCCGCGGGCCCGGCCGCGCTCGATCGCCCATTGGAAAACCTGCTCGCCGATGCCGCGGCTGCGCCAGTCGGGATGCACCCGCACGCTCTCGATTTGAAGGCGCTCGCCACCCATGAGCGACAGGCCCGGGATGAAGGTGAGCTGCAGGGTCGCAACCACCGACCCGTCGGCCGTCTCCACCACGATCAGTTCGTTGTTGGGGTCGGCGTCGATTGCGGCAAAGGCGGACTCATAGGCGGCGGGCAGGGGATCGGTTGCCCGTTCCCGGGTCTGACCCAGGGGGTCGTCCGCCAGCAGCCGGACCAGGTCGGGCAGGTCGGCACGGGTGGCCGGGCGGTAGGTGAGGGTGGGAAAGTCCATGATAAACAGGTGTCCTGAACAGACGGAGAGACTACATCACTGCCGTCACGCCGGACAATTGGGCACCGATAGGGGGTGTCCTTCCCTCGTTCCGGTCGTCTGTGCGTGATTGATCAGGGTGGGAAAATGGACTATGTGCCCCGGTTGTAGCGAAGACCTCAAATAGCGGCAGATGGGATGGCAAAGCAGATTGCGCACGAGACGCTGATCGATCAGCCGGCGGAGATGAAGACGTCCGAGCGGCGGTTCGGTCTGTTGTTTTTCGTCTTGTGCGGCGCCATAGGCGGCTACCTAATGTGGCGCGGAGGAACAGGCTGGTACTACTGGCTGACTGCCACCGTGGCATTTGGCGGTCTGGCTGTTGTCTGGCCGCGGGCCTTGCGCCCTTTGAATATCGCGTGGTTTCGCTTCGGGATGTTGCTGCATCACATCGTCAACCCTTTGGTCATCGGAGCGATTTTCTTTCTGACCGTGGTTCCGACCGGCCTTATCATGCGCCTCTTGGGCAAGGATCCTCTCAATCTGCGGTTCGATCCAAAGGCCAAGAGCTACTGGATCAAGAGAGATCCGCCGGGGCCAGAGCCGGGGACCTTGAAGAATCAATTCTGACTCGTTGGGCCTAGGTGGGCGCTCACCGCTGGAGTTGCAATGTCGTTCTTGTCCGAGTTTTGGGCCTTCCTTAGGGTCCGCAAGAAGTTCTGGTTGTTGCCGATCATCTTCGTGATGCTGGTCTTCGGCGGACTGATCGTGCTGACCCAAGGTTCCGCGATCGCGCCGTTCATCTACACGGTCTTCTAGAGGGACCGCCGCAGTGCGGATTCTCGGCATTTCGGCGTACTATCACGACAGCGCTGCGGCGCTCGTGGAGGACGGCGATATCGTGGCGGCGGCGCAGGAAGAGCGGTTCACCCGCAAAAAACACGATGCTCGTTTCCCTGAGAACGCGATCGCCTATTGCCTACGCGAAGGGGGAATTGATCTCTCGCAGGTCGATAAGGTCGTGTTCTACGACAAGCCGTTTTTGAAGTTTGAGCGGCTGCTGGAGACCTATGTGGCCTGCGCGCCGCGCGGGTTTCGATCATTCCGTATGGCGATTCCCGTATGGTTGAAGGAAAAGCTGTTCCAGAAGAGCCAGCTGGGCAGGGAACTCAAGGGATTCGCGCCGGACGTCGATTGGAACGAGAAGCTGCTGTTCTCCGAGCATCATTTGAGCCACGCGGCCAGCGCCTTCTATCCGTCCCCATTTGAGAATGCGGTGGTTCTCACTATGGACGGGGTCGGCGAGTGGGCGACCAGCTCCAGTGCGCTAGGTGACGGGAACCGGCTCGAGATCTTTCAGGAGATGCATTTCCCGCACTCGTTGGGTCTCCTCTATTCGGCTTTCACCTACTACACCGGCTTCAAGGTCAATTCCGGCGAATACAAGGTCATGGGTCTCGCACCGTATGGCGAGCCGAACTACAAACAGACCATCCTGGACAATCTGATGGACCTCAAGGACGAGGGCAGCTTTCGTCTGGACCAGTCATACTTCAGCTATTGCACAGGGCTGACGATGACGAACGAGAGGTTCGACGCGCTGTTCGGCGGTCCGCCGCGGAAGCCCGAGGAACTGCTGACGCAGAAGCACATGGATCTGGCGGCGTCCATCCAGGCCGTCACGGAGGAAGTCATGGTGAGGCTGGCGCGCAGTCTCCGGCGTGACACAGGCGCCCGCTATCTCTGCATGGCGGGCGGTGTGGCCCTGAATTGCGTCGGAAACTGCAAGATCCTGCGTGAGAATATCTTCGATGGGATCTGGATCCAGCTTGCAGCCGGCGACGCGGGAGGAGCGCTGGGCGCGGCGCTTTACGCCTACTACATGCCGAACGGCGCGAAACGTCGCCCGAACGGCAAGTTGGATGCCATGAAGGGGTCCTATCTCGGGCCGGCATACACCCAGCAGGAAATTGAAACGGTATTGCAGGCGGCCGGAGCGCGGTACCAAGTTGTTGCCGATGAGGAGAGCCTTCTGGCGACGACGGTCGATGCGCTTGCCCAGGGCAAGGCCGTCGGCTGGTTCCAGGGCCGCATGGAGTTCGGGCTCAGAGCACTTGGCGGGCGGTCAATCCTGGGCGACCCACGATCCCCGACAATGCAGAAGACGCTAAACCTCAAAGTAAAGTATCGGGAAAGCTTCCGGCCATTCGCGCCCTCCGTGCTGCGCGAGGACGTTGCAGACCGGTTCGAGATGGATGTGGATTCGCCGTACATGCTTCTTGTCGGTGACGTCGTTGCACATCACAGACGAGAGACGACTGAAGAGCAAAAGGACCTGTTTGGCATAGACAAGTTGAACGTTCCGCGCTCGGATATTCCGGCGGTCACCCACGTTGACTACTCCGCACGCGTCCAGACCGCTCATCGAGAATCCAATCCGCGCTACCACCGCCTGATTGAGAGATTCAAGCAAAGGACAGGTTGCCCGGTGCTCGTGAACACGAGCTTCAACATCCGCGGCGAACCGATCGTCTGTTCACCAGCCGATGCCTTTTGCTGCTTCATGGGAACGGAGATCGAGTTGCTGGTGGTGGGGAACTGTGTGCTGAAGAAAGAGGATCAAGAGCCTGATCTTCGGGAGGACTACAAAAACTCGTTTGAGCTTGATTGATTGGCGACGTCAAAAACGCGAAAACGTCGTGCCTGTCCGCTAGAGCTCAATCCACAAATCTAGCATCATACGGTTCGAAGATCAGCGTTAAGAGAATGACCCGAAAAGCTATGATGAGAAACTTCATTTTGTTGGCATTTGTTTCTATTGTTGGGATTGGATTTCTCGAGCTTTTCTCGAGGTTTTACATCAACGACCCAAGCTTGAATAAATCTGCTGTATTCAGCGATGAGTCGATGACGCTCTACAATGACTATTTTCAGGTTCTTCATCATCTCAGTGATCTCCGCGTCCGCAACCCCCGTTTCAACAAGGACCCGCACGAGGCCATCTACACGGTGTTTCGGCCGTACTCGGACGAAACAACGAATGTACTTTGGCAGGGCGACTCATGGTCCGATCAGTTGGACCGGCCTGAGATCAGAGAGTACTTGATTTCGGACGCCCGCACGGGTTCATGGGGCATGGTGAATGCCGGTACGTCGTCCTATTCGCCTTCACTGATGACGGTTCAACTTAGATTGCTTCGCAAGGACTTCCATATACGTCCAAACGTAGTCTTTGCCATTGTGGATCAGACAGACATTGGTGACGAGGTGTGTCGATACAGACCGCGTTTGATCGTGGACGAAAGAGGGCAACTGTTGTCGGTAGAGCCTGAGCCGTTTGGCTCGAGGGACACCTACAATCTTCGCTACTTTTTCGAGAAACAGGAAATCTTGCGGGGTGGCGGCCCAGCGCTGTTGCGGCTGGTACAAGCTTCCATCCTCAGATTGAGGTACGAACTTGAGAAAGCCGACAAACGGTGTGGATGGGAGAAGATCACCGCGCCCCTTGTCAATGGCATCTCCGAGAATGAGAAAGAGATCTTTCTGCTGTCGTTGAAAAGGTACTTTAACGAGGTTTTTGCGGACAAAGCTGTTGAGCGCCTGTTCATTATAACCCACCCCCACAGGAATCACTTCGTTTCACCTGATGAAGGTGGCTATCGTTTCAACGTCGGTGAACTAGTCGATGAAGCAATCAGGCGCTATGAGATGTACGGCCAGATCGTGCACTTCAAGGTCACTGAGAAGTTCGAAGACATTTACGGGGAGGCGCCTAAACCAGGCATCTATAAGGTGAATGACCCAGGTTCCCATTTGACCGATCAGAGTTTTGTGGAATTCCTGCTACCAAGCCTCGCAGACTTCTCATCCAGAAACCTGGATTCTCAAGATTGATTATAGAAAAACGTGAAAGAACAAGAAAAGATTATACTTTTCGCACTCAACTTAGCCAGAACCCCCTCATTTCTGCGTCGGCGCGCATGTGATCTGAAGATCTGTCCCGCTTCGATCACGGCGTGAATTTCACGGCTTGACTTTCAGTCCGGAGACTGTCATTCAAGCCGTGAATTACACGATTGGCCGATGGGCGATAAGACCAAAATCCAGACCGAAATAGAGCTGCTGTCAGCCCTGGATCGTGGCGAGGTCGTGACCCAGATGGCGCTGTCCAAGCGCCTGTCTGTTTCGGTGGGCCTGGTCAATGCGCTGCTCAAGCGAGTGATGCACAAGGGGTTGGTCAAGGCCAGGGCGGCGCCTTACAAGCGCTGGGCCTACTACCTGACACCGCGCGGCTTCGAGGAGAAGAGCCGCTTGGTGGCGGAGTACCTAGAGGCGTCGCTCGAATTCTACCGCAAGGCGCGCCAGGAATACCGCTCGCTGTTCGTCCGTGGTCAGGAATGCGGGTTCCGGAAATTCGTTCTTGTCGGCCGGGGCGAGGTCGCCGAAATCGCCCTTTTGGCGGCTGTCGAAACGGATGTCGAGGTGGTGGGCATCCTCGACCGCGGGGCCAATACCGATCATCTGAACGGACTGCCGGTCTTCCGGTCGCTCGAAGAGGCCGGGGACTGGGACGCGCTGGTGATCACCGCATCGCGTCACCCGCAGGAGGCGTACGAAGGGGTGCGTGAGCGGGCCACGGACCAGCAGCTGCTGGCGCCGCCTTTCCTTCATGTCGTCCGCCAACCCATGAACTTTGAAGCGCCCGATGTGGCGTCTGCGGGGAAGAATCGATGAAGCGTTAGTACGTGGTCAACACGCGGCCGCACCAGGAAGCACGCGCCGAGTTGAACCTCAAGCGGCAGGGCTATCGCGCCTGGCTGCCGGTGATGGAACGCTCGCGCCGGCACGCGAGGCGGATCGACACCGTGCGGGTGCCGGTTTTCCCGGGCTCCCTGTTTGTAGAGCTTGACATTGATCGGAAGTCGTGGAGCGCCATCAATGGCTCTTTCGGTGTACGGCGACTGTTGACCGAGGGGCCACATCCAAAAGCGCTACCGGACGACTTCGTGGCCGCTTTGCGTGACACGGCTGGCGCGGAAGGCACTTGCGCGGTCGCTCCCAACAACCTTGAGCCGGGGGAGACCGTCAGGATCACCGCCGGCCCCTTTGTGGACTGCGTCGCCGTGGTCTGCGCGCTTGCACCGGGCGATCGGGTCAAGCTACTGCTGGACGTTCTGGGGGGGGGCGGTTTACAGCCGAGCTAACCAGGCGGGCCGTCGCGTCTGCCGCCTGAACCAGCCGGGCGTGCGGAGTGGCGCCCCCTGGGCGCCGAAACGGGTGAGGACAGCTTCACCCGAACGGCGGTAGCGTGTCTCGACCGCCTCGCAGGCCGGGTTGCGATGGCAAGTCCGCGGGAATGGAAATCTAGCTATGGATGCCAAAGTGAAGATACTTGTCACCGGCGGAGGCGGCTACAAGGGACATGTCCTGGTCCCCAAGCTGCTGACCAGCGTCCATCACGTCACGGTACTGGATACGTTCTGGTTTGGGGATTTCCTCGACCCGCATCGCAATCTGTTAAAGCAGAAAGCCGACGTCCTGGACGCCGATGCCATCGACCTCACGGGAGTCGATGCGATCATTCACCTGTCCTCGATCGCAAACGATCCCTGCGGCGACTTGAATCCGAAACTCACGTGGGAGGTCAGTGCGTTGGCCACCATGCAACTTGCCGACCTGGCGGTGCGGGCGGGCGTGAAGCAGTTCATCTACGCCTCGTCGGGAAGCTTCTACGGCGTCAAGGACGAGAACCAGGTGACCGAGGATCTCACGCTCAAACCGATATCCGAGTACAACAAGACCAAGATGGTGGCCGAGCGGGTGTTGTTGTCCTATGCCGGCGACATGGCGATCCAGATTGTCCGCCCCGCGACGGTCTGCGGGATTTCACGCCGCATGCGGCTGGATGTGTCCGTGAACATGCTGACGATGCAGGCACTTTCTCGCGGCCTTATTACGGTGTTCGGCGGCCAACAGACACGGCCGAACATCCATATCGACGATATCACGAATGTCTATCTCCACCTGTTGGACCGTCCGGAATTGACGGGCATCTACAATGCGGGTTTCGAAAACCTGTCGATTCTGGAAATCGCACAGATGGTCGCGCGCCACGCGGAAGCCGAAATCCGGATCACCGAGTCCAACGACCCGCGTTCCTACCGGGTTAACTCCGACAAGTTGCTGGCGACCGGTTATGCGCCAACGAAGAAAGTCGAGGACGCCATTCAGGAAATCGCTGCTGCATACCGCTCCGGCGACCTGACCGACCGGCCGGAGTTTCACAATCTCAACTGGATGCAGCAGAACAACCTGGCATGAGCAAAAGCTCGAATTCACCGCCTGTTGCCGCCGCTGCGTTCCAACAATATGCCGGACGCCTGGAAGGCGTCCTTGCCGGGGCCGACTGGATCGGTGTGGCGGCATTGGCGGAGGAACTGGCGGACTGTGTTGGGGCGCAGCGGCAGGTTTTCATCTGTGGCAATGGCGGCAGTGCCGCGAACGCCACTCACATTGCCAACGACTTCTTGTACGGGATCTCGAAATCCTACGGCAAAGGGCTTCGGGTCCACGCGCTTCCCGCAAACACGTCGGTCATGACATGCCTTGCCAATGACGAGGGATATGAGGCCGTCTTTTCTCATCAGCTGGCGGTGATGGCGAATCGGGACGATGTCCTGATTGTTCTTTCCGGAAGCGGCAATTCGGCCAACGTGCTGAGGGCTTTGGAGACGGCGCAGGAACTGGGCCTGCGCAGCTACGCCATTATGGGCTTCACGGGTGGCAAGGCCAAGGATCTGGCAGACACCGCGATCCATTTCCCCATCGATGACATGCAGATCAGCGAGGACATGCAGCTTATTGTCGCCCACATGATCATGCAGTGGCTGTACGCTCGGCACAGCGCAAGCGCCATTGGCAAGTGACCGACAAACCCAGCGGCTTTTGGTCCTGGGCAGCACTTCTTTCGGGGGAGGCTGTCTAGTGGATCTGGCGTTGCGCGAGGGTCTTCAGGTCCTTGGCGCCAGCCGGTCGGATGAGCGACACCCGGTTCTTCGGCCGTACCGGGACAATGCAAACCTGGCGCGGTTTCGGTTCGAACGGATCGACCTCAATCATGACCTGGAACGTCTGCTCGACCTCATCGACGATTTCCGTCCCGACGGGATCGTGGATTTTGCCGGGCAGGGTATGGTGGCGCCAAGTTGGGAAGCACCGGAACAGTGGTACCAAACCAACATTGTCGCCAAGGTGCGCCTGCACAAAGCCTTGGTCGAAAGGCCGTTCGTTCGCGCCTATGTTCGGATTTCAACCCCGGAGGTCTATGGAGATCAGGAGGGACCCCTGTTGGAATCGGCACCGATGTGTCCCTCGACACCCTATGCGGTGTCGCATGCCGCAATCGACATGAGCCTTATGGCCTTCCACCGCCACTATGCGATGCCGGTCATCCTGGCTCGGTTTGCGAACTTCTACGGATCCGGGCAGCAGCTATACCGGATTGTGCCGCGCGCGGCGCTGTGTGCCTTGGAGGCGGGGCGGCTGACCCTCGACGGGGGCGGCAATTCGGTCCGCGCATTCATTCATGGACGGGACGTTGCGGCGGCAGTCATGGCGGTGCTTCGCCAAGGGAAGTTTGGTGAAACCTACCATTTCTCGACCGACGAGTTCGTTACCATTCGCAGACTTGTGGAGATGGTGGCGAATCCTGCAGGCGTCGCGGTGTCTTCATTCTGTGTCGACGGACCGGAACGGCCGGGGAAGGATGCGGCCTATGTCATGGATACAGGCAAGGCACAGCGAGAGTTGGGATGGTCGCCCAAGGTGGATCTGAGTACCGGATTGAAGGAAACCTACGACTGGGTTGCCGGGTCGCTGGACGTGTTGCGGACGCTGCCACAGCAATACGTGCACCGGGCCTAGGTTCAGCAGGAGACCATCGGATGCCTCGCGAAAACTTCCTCCCGGCCCAGTACGACGCAACGAATGCCAGGCCGATAAACCACAACTATCTGACCGAACAGTTTGCCGACTGCGACGTAATACTCGCGAAAATCGCGGAGGTCGTCCGCAACGGTGACTACACGCTTGGCCGAGCCGTCGACCGGTTCGAAGAGAGATTTGCTGCTGCGGCCGGCAGCCGCCATGCCATTGGGGTTGGCAGCGGGACGGACGCATTGTTCTTGAGCCTGAAGGCGCTTGGGGTTGGCGATCGGCTGGACGACGAGGTCATCACGACGCCTTTCACGTTCTACGCGACCATCGGTGCAATCGTGACAGCCGGTGCGAGGCCGGTCTTTGTCGATGTTCTGGACGATTACAACATCGATCCGGAGCTGATTGAACGCGCCATCACGCCGCGAACACGGGCGATCCTTCCCGTGCACTGGTCGGGAAAGCCTTGCCGGATGGACGAGATCGAGGCCGCAGCGGACCGGCACGGGATTCCAATCGTCGAAGACGCCTGCCACGCCATCACGGCAACCTACAAGGGCCGCTCCGCCGGGTCGTTCGGGGCGACCGGGTGCTTTTCGATGCACCCACTGAAGAACCTTAACGTCTGGGGCGATGGCGGCATCGTCTGCACACAGTCCGACGAGCTCGCAGGGCGGTTGCGTCTGATGCGAAACCATGGGTTGTCCGGGCGGGACACCTGCGAGGTGTTTGCTTACAATTCCCGCTTGGACACCGTGCAGGCGGTCGTTGCGGATCATCTTCTCGACAAGCTGGATCACATCACCGCAAGGCGCATTGAAAATGCGCTCGCCTTCGACGCCACGCTGGGTGAGATTCCGTCTATCACGCTGCCGTCGCGGGACGCCGATCACATTCGCCAGGTGTTCCACATTTACTCACTTCGTTTCGAGCACCGCGACGCTCTGAAGGCCCACCTTGAGGCCCACGGGGTTGATGCGAAGATCCATTATCCGGTGCCCATGCACCTGCAGCCTGCCGCACGGGAGCTCCGCTATGGCAAAGGGGACTTTCCGAACGCTGAAGCGATCGCCGCATCGGTGTTGTCGCTGCCCGTGCACGAATTCATAGCGCCGGAACAGCGCGACCATGTCGTGGCGCTGATCAAGGGGTTCTACGCATGAAGGCCGTCCAAGTTCCTTTCGTCGACCTTGGGCGCCAGTTCCGGGCGCACGAGGAAGCCCTGACGGAGATCTTCGTGCGTGTCGGCCGGAGCGGTGGCTACATCATGGGTGAGGCGCTGGAACGGTTCGAGCGGGCCGCCGCGGATTATTGCGGCGTCGAATATGCGCTCGGCGTCGGCAACGGCACGGATGCCGCGGTGTTGGTGATGCGCGCGCTCGGTATCGGCCAAGGCGACGAAGTGATCACGGCGCCGAATTCCTTCATCGCATCCGCTGGCGCGATCGCAGAGGTGGGCGCCACGCCGCGCTTCGCGGATGTGCGCGAAGACCTGAATCTCGACCCGGGCTCGCTCGAAGCGGCTATCACGCCGAAGACAAAAGCCATCCTGCCGGTCCACCTCACGGGTCGTCCGGCGGCGATGGACGAGATTAATGGCATTGCAAGCGAACACGGTCTGGTCGTCATCGAAGACGCGGCCCAGGCCATCGGCGCCAGATACGACGGGCGCGCCGCGGGCAGCCTTGGCCTTGCCGGGGCCTTCAGTCTGCATCCCCTCAAGAACCTGAACGTCATGGGTGATGGCGGCCTGATTACGACCGACGACCGCGATCTGTTCGACACCGTCGCGCGGATGCGCAACCACGGGCTGATAGACCGCGACACCTGCGCGGCATGGGGCGTGAATTCCAGGCTCGATGCCCTGCAGGCGGAGATTGCTTACTACAAGCTTGGCCAGATCGACGCGTGGAACGCTCGGTTTCGCGAGATCGCGGGGCTCTACTCCGAAGGCCTGAAGGACCTGGTCGAGGCACCCGCAGACAAGGCCCACGAATATGCGGTCTACCACAACTACGTGATCATGACCGACGATCGGGATCGCCTCATGGCCTTTCTGGCTGAACGTGGCGTCGAAACGAAGATCCACTACCCGGTCCTGCTTCACCTGCAGCCTGCCGCTTCGGCGCTTGGCTACGAAGCCGGTGACTTTCCAGTGGCAGAGAGACTCGTGGGGCGGATGATGAGCCTGCCAATCTTTCCCGAACTGGAAGAGCATGAAATTGCTCATGTCATTCGGTCAATCAGGGCTTTCTTTGGCCGGGCCGACTAGGCCCGCACTGATAGACGCAGGAGTTCGAACTTGATGGACGCACCCGAAGCTCTCGCTCAGCAGGCACCGCGTGAACTGGAGCGCCTTGCTGCGGAACTTCGAGGTCGCATTATCGAGTATTCCTCCAGAACGAAGACGCCACATCTTGCATCCTGCTTGTCTTGCGTCGATATCCTGGTGGCTTATTACTCTTCGGTCCTGCGTATCGATCCTGACAATCCGGGAGACGACTCGCGTGACCGGTTCATCCTGAGCAAGGGACACGCCGCACCGGCGATCTTTCAGACGCTCGCGATGGCGGGTTTCTTTCCTTCGAGCATGCTTGACAATGTCGACCATCACCAGGGCGGAAGCGTCTTTGGTGAACATCCGCCCGCGCCGGGGCATCTGCCCGGCATCGAGGCGGCGACAGGTTCGTTGGGGCACGGGCTGCCGATCGGTGTCGGTATCGCGCTGGCTGGCCGCCTGCAGAACGCCGGCTACCGCGTCGACGTCCTCGTGGGCGACGGTGAATGCAACGAGGGATCGATCTGGGAGGCGGCTATGCTGGGCGCGGGTCGGTCGCTGGACAACCTTACGGTGGTGGTCGACTACAACAAATGGCAGGCGACTGGCCGCTCGCAAGAGGTCATGGCGCTTGATCCACTCGTAGACAAGTGGCGCGCATTTCAATGGGAGACATTCGAGGCCGACGGCCACGACATCGCGGCCCTGATCGATGTCTTGACCCGGCCGCGAAACCATCGGCCTCGGGCCATCATTGCCCATACGACGAAGGGCAAGGGCGTCTCCTTCATGGAGGACGACAACAACTGGCACTACCGGACACCGAACCAGGATGAGGTCGTCGATGCAAAACGCGAACTGGGACTAATCGAATGAGGAACAGCTTCGCTGAAGAACTGCACGCCCTGGCCGTGGAAGACAGTCGAGTGGTCTTGCTTTCCGGGGACATAGGCAATCGGCTGTTCGATAAGACCAAGGCGGTGGCCGGGGATCGCGTTATCAACTGTGGTGTCGCCGAACAAAACATGATGGGCGTGGCGTCCGGATTGGCACAGTCGGGGTTCAGGCCGGTCGTCTACACGATCACGCCATTTACGACCTATCGCTGTTTCGAGCAGATCCGCGTTGATGTGTGTTACCACGATGTTCCGGTGACGATTGTCGGCACCGGGAGCGGGCTTTCATATGCCTCATTGGGTCCGACACATCACTCCATGGAGGATGTCGCAATCCTGCGCACGCTGCCGGGAATGACGGTGTTCTGCCCGAGCGATGCCATGGAAGTGCGTAGCGGCCTGCGCACCGCGATTTCGCATGATGGTCCTGTCTATACGCGCCTCGGCAAGAAGGGCGAGCCCGACTTGCACGAGAGCCCCCCGATTATTCGCTTTGGGCGCGCGGAGACCATGCGCGACGGGCATGACCTCTGCTTGATCGCCGCGGGCCCCGTGCTGGGACTTGCGATGGCGGCGGCGGAAGAACTCGCCGGTATGGGAATCTCAGCACGGGTCGAAAACTTTCATACGGTGAAGCCGTTGGACGTCGATCGGCTCACTGAGATCGAGTCGCGGTTCACAGTGGCTCTGACGGTAGAAGAGCACGGCCGCATCGGAGGGCTCTATGGAGCCGTCGCAGAATGGCTTTCGTCACGGGACAGCAGCTTAGTGCTGCGATGTGTGGCCGCACAGGACACATTCCTGCACACGATTGGCACCCAGGACTATGCGCGCAATGCCTTCGGCATCTCTTGCGAGTCCATCATCGCACTGAGCCGGCAGGCTCTCGGTCGGTAACGGTTTAGCGGTCTCGAAGCCATGCTGATTGGGTTGGACTTCGACAATACGATTGTCCGTTACGACCGCGTCTTCCATGACGTCGCCCTCGAAAAGGGCCTGATCCAAACCGACATCCCCGTGTCGAAGGTGGCTGTGCGCGATGTTCTTCGGGCGCAAGGCCTTGAGGAGGACTGGATTGCCATTCAAGGCTATGTCTACGGATGTCGCATGGACGAAGCGGAGATGTTTGAAGGGGTGATCGATACGCTGGAATGGGCCGCCGATGCGGGACACGACTGCGCCATCATCAGCCACCGAACGCGCCATCCCTATCGCGGCCCCGCCTATGACTTGCATGCCAGCGCTGCTGCCTGGGTCGAGCGTCATCTCTGTGCGGATGGACGCACCTTCGTTTCTTCGGATCGGGTCAGTTTTCACGAAACGAAAGCGGAAAAGATCGATCAGATCGGTCGGCGAAAATGCGATGTGTTCTTGGATGATCTGCCCGAGATTCTGGCCGCTGAGACATTCCCTATTCAGACACGACCCATCCTCTTCGACCCAGACGACCACCACGACGACATAACCGGAATCGAGCGGATTCTCGATTGGCCGTCCCTCAAGGATGTAATCAGTTGACGGCGCTCTCGCTGAAGACAGATCAGTCCTTGAACGAAGCGGCGGTTGATAGCCTTCTGCGCCAGGCCGGACGCGATTCCGACAGGATGACTGTGTCGCTTTGCGCGCCCGGCGGAAACAACCGCATATTCGAGATCGGATTGCCCGGCGAGCGCCTTGTGGTGAAGCACTATGCACGCCGATCGACGGTCGGTCGTGATCGCATGCTTTCGGAATGGGCATTCCTGAAGTTCGCCGAAGCGGCGGGTCTGAGTTGTACGCCGCGTGCGCTGGCGATTGACCTCGACGCCGATCTTGCGCTCTACGAGTTTGTCGATGGCACGAAGTGCCATGCAAAGGACATATCTGACGGTGCCATCGATAAAGTCGCCGCGTTCGTGCGTGGGCTTAATTCCCCGCAGGCGCGGCAGCTCGGTGCGTCTCTGCCCGAGGCCTCGGAGACGTCGTTTTCGATCTCGGGCCATCTTGCGATCACGGAAACGCGGCTGGCGAGACTGACCTCGGCCTGCGACGAAGACAATGACGGAGCGCTGGCGAGATCCGTTTCGCGTTTGGACGCCACATTCGAGCGTTTGCGCAACATCCTTATTCGCGATTGTGAGCGCTCGGGCCTCGACGTCGAATCCAAATTGGCACTCACGGAACGGGTGATTTCTCCATCTGATCTCGGATTTCACAATCTGCTGGTGCGTCCCGATGGCGAGTTTGTCTTTGTTGATTTCGAGTATGCCGGCTGGGACGATCCGGCCAAGCTTGTCGCCGACTTCTTTTTGCAGCCCGCAGTGCCGGTGTCCGCGGTTCACCGGGACGCATTTGTCAGATACGCATTGCCGGAATTGAGCGATGCTGGTCATCGCCGGTTGTCACTTCTGCATCCGCTGTTCGCACTGCGCTGGTGCTTGATCTTCCTGAACCCTTTCCTGCCGGACTGGATCGAGCGGCATCCGTCCGCACTGAACGGCGTTTCGCTCGCGGAACTGCGGCGCGCACGGCTCGAGCGGGCAGGACAACTGACCGAAGAAGTGGAGAACCTCCTGCGTGAGGCGGAGAGCGGTCCAGCCCCAAATTACGCGCGGCTCTGAAAAGGCGACAGATGGCTTACATCGACTTCATCTCGTCCACACACAAAAGCACCAAGAGAGACTACCTCGCCCGCGTGAACGATCACGAGTACCCGAAGGCCAAGGCGGCAACGCTCGCCAAGCAGTGGGGTTACGACTATTGGGACGGTAGCCGGAAGGTCAACTATGGCGGCTATCGTTACGATGGGCGGTGGCTGAAAGTGGCAAAGGCTATGGTGGACCACTACGGTCTCAAGCCCGGCGACAAGGTGCTGTATGTGGGGTGTGGCAAAGGCTTCCTGGTCCACGATTTCATGCAAGTGATGCCTGGTTTGGAAGCTTGGGGCATTGACATCTCCACCTATGCGATCGAGCACGCGATGGACGAGGTGCAGGATCGGCTGCAGGTGGCAAACGCCAACAACTTGCCCTTTCCGGACAGTTCCTTCGATCTCGTCGTCTCGATTACCACCCTGCACAATCTCTATGCCTATGACCTGGAAAAGGCGTTGCGAGAGGTCGAGAGGGTCAGCCGCCGGGACAAGTACATCTGCGTGGAGTCCTATCGGACGGAGGAAGAGAAGGCGAATCTGCTCTACTGGCAGGTGACCTGTGAGGCTTTCAACTCGCCTGAAGAGTGGGACTGGTGGTTTGGCCTGACGGGCTATACCGGCGACCACTCATTCATCTATTTCGAATAGGATTCTCGATTGACCACCACGCGTCCATCGCGCGCCAATGCCGCTATCCTCACTGAGCTCCGTCAGCCGTTGACGCTTGCAGAGATCGAAATCCCCGATCAACTGGCTGCCGGGCAGGTTCTGGTCAGGCTGTTCTACAGCGGCATATGCGGCTCCCAGCTCGGTGAGATCGACGGTGTGAAGGGGCACGACCCCTATCTTCCGCACCTCTTGGGACATGAAGGATCGGGCGCCGTCCTAGAGACCGGGCCGGGTGTTCGGCATGTCCAAGTCGGGGACACGGTCGTGCTCCACTGGCGGAAGGGTCTCGGTATCGATGCAGTCCCGGCTTCCTACGGCTGGGATGGTCGCAGGGTCAATGCGGGGCAGGTCACCACGTTCAACGATCATGCAGTGGTTTCCGAAAACCGCCTCACACGAATCCCTTCGGACAGCGACCTGGAGGTGGCGACTTTGTTCGGCTGTGCTGTAACCACGGGTTTTGGTGTCGTCCAAAACGACGCAGGGCTGAGGATCGGCGAGTCGGTTGTCGTCTTTGGCGCGGGCGGTGTGGGCCTCAACATCGTTCAGGCGGCAAAGCTGGTCTCCGCCGACCCGATTATTGCCGTCGACTTGCATGATGGGCGTCTGGATTTGGCCCGTACGATGGGGGCGATCCATACGATCAACGCCCGTACTGAAGACGCTGCCTCTGCGATCACTCTGGCCCTTGACGGAAAACCGCTGGACGTATTCATCGACAATACCGGCAATCCAGACATCATCGCATCGGGCTATGAGCTCACTCATGCCCAGGGTCGCGTTATTCTGGTTGGCGTTCCGAAAGCGGGTAACGCCACAAGTATCTTCACCTTGCCGCTTCATTTCGGGAAAGTCCTGACCGGTTCGCATGGTGGCGGCACGGTGTCGGAGATCGATGTTCCCAGGTACGAAGCCATGTATCGCAAGGGACGGATCAGGCTGAAGGAACTGATCACCCATCACGTCCCGTTGGACTCGATCAACGATGCCATTGCCGGCATGCGTGACGGCAGCATCAGCGGTCGCGTCTTGGTCGAATTTGACCATTAGGCGCCTATGTCTCCTCCAGAAGAGGGCTTTCGGCGATTGACCGGCGAGCGACAAACGAATTTGTCTAGAGAGAATCACGAACAGCTTGAGGCAATTCGCCGGGAAGTCGGCGACGGTGGCCGCATTACCTTCATATCCGGCGCGTTCAACGTGGTGCATTCCGGACATATCCGCCTTCTGAATTTCGGAGCCGAATGCGGTGACCGTCTCGTGGTCGGAATCTTGAAAGACGGCGAGCAGGGCACAGTCGTCCCCGAGGCCTTGCGGCTGGAAGCGGTCGAGTCCATTTCGGTGGTCGATCATGTGTTCGTGATGAACAGCCCGGTCACCGAGATTGTTGCAACCCTTCGACCGGACTTCGTTGTCAAAGGCAAAGAGCACGAAACGCGGTCCAATCCGGAACAGGCCGTGGTCGAGAGCTACGGCGGCGAGTTGCTGTTCGGATCCGCAGACGCCAGGTTCTCGTCCGCAGAACTTCTCCGCTCGGAGTTCGACAGGCTGAATCTGAGCACCGTCGAGAAGCCCATGGATTATCCCGACCGCCACGGTTTCACTATGGCGGATCTTGAACACACGTTGGAGCGGATGCGCGGGCTTGAAGTGGTGGTTGTTGGAGATCTGATCATCGACGAGTACGTGGCTTGCGAACCGCTTGGCATGTCGCAAGAGGACCCCACCCTTGTCGTGACGCCGATCGCAAGCGACAGGTTTGTCGGCGGTGCCGGCATCGTTGCGGCCCACGCGGTCGCGCTTGGGGCACAGGCCCGGCTGGTGAGTGTCGTTGGGCCGGACGAGGCTCGCAGTTTCGCTGCGGATAAGCTCACGGAGTACGGCGTCACCCATGCGCTGATCGAAGACGCCACGCGACCCACGACCGTCAAGACTCGATACCGTGCCCGCGAAAAGACGCTTTTGCGGGTCAACCAGCTACGCCAGCACGATATCTCCAACGATCTGGTACAGCGATTCCTCGACGAGGTCGGCCCAAACTTGCAGGGTGCGGATCTCATGATATTCGCCGATTTCAACTACGGCTGTCTTCCGCAGCCCTTGGTGGACGGCCTGCACAGCCTGTGCGAGGAACTGGGGATCGTGATGGTCGCTGACAGCCAGGCGTCGTCGCAATACAGTGACGTCTCGCGGTTCCGTGACATGAGCTTGGTGACGCCCACCGAGCGAGAGGCCCGCCTCGCTGTGCGCGACTTCGCTTCCGGTCTTGTCGAGTTGGCGTCGAAGCTTCAGGAGTCGGCGCGGGCAAAGAACGTTCTCATGACGCTCGCGTCCGAGGGGGTTTTCGTCCAGACGTGGCCGCGGCCCGACGTGGACGACCTGATGACCGATCGCCTTCCCGCACTGAACACCGCTCCGCGTGACGTTGCAGGTGCCGGGGACTCCCTGCTTGTCATGGCGGGCATGGCTCTGGCGGTCGGTGCATCGATCTGGGAAGCCGGATATCTGGGCTCCCTCGCGGCGGCATGCCAGGTGGCGCATCTTGGCAACGTTCCCTTGCGGGTGGAAGAGATCATCGAGGAGATCAGGCTTTGAGGGCGCTGCTGCTCGCGGCTGGCCTGGGGACCCGACTTAGGCCGATCACCGAGACGGTTCCCAAGTGCATGGTTCCGATTCTGGGCCGTCCGCTGCTGGACATATGGCTCGATCTGTTGCTCGGTCAGGGTATCGAGCGCGTGATGATCAACACCCACTATCTGGCGGACCGTGTGAAGGACCATGTTACCCGGTCACCGTGGGCCCACCGGACTGATATTGTGCACGAAGAAAGTTTGCTGGGGACGGGCGGCACCGTTCTAGCCAATGCAGGTTTCTTCGGCGATGGGCCATTTCTTGTGGCGCATGCCGACAATCTCACGCAATTCGACCTGAAGGCATTTGTCGCGCGGCACATGTCGCGCCCTGAGGGCGCTCATATCACGATGATGACATTCGACACGGACACGCCGGAAACCTGTGGGATTGTGGAGTTGGACGAGACCGGCCTGGTGACGGCGCTGCATGAGAAAGTCGACAATCCGCCAGGCAATCGGGCGAACGGCGCCATCTATCTCTTCGACCAAGAGGCGCTCAGGTTTCTGAGAGGCCTCGGGAAACCGGTGATCGATCTCAGCACCGAAGTCTTGCCGCACTTCGTCAACCGAATGAACACCTTTCACAACGCCGGGTATTTCAGGGACATCGGCTCGCCGAAAATGCTGCAACAGGCCGAGCGGGATCTCGTCGGCAAGGGCTGGTTTGCCGGAGACGACGCAGGGGTCATTTCTCGCGTCGGAGCCGGGAAATAAAGAACGGGCGCTCGTTTCATGACCAAAGACCATCGCTACTCCGTCCAGCCCAAGAGCGGCGAGCCCTGGGTGAGCATTCCGGACGCGAAAGACTTTGATGGCTGGGGACATGATCAGACTGTCATGTCCAACCAGATCAATCGTCAGACGGAGAAATACCGGACCTACATCTCGATATTCGATTTTCTGCAGGAGAATCGCATCGACGGCGATTACCACGAGTTCGGGTGTCATCGAGGGCGGACATTTCGGATGGCTCTTTCCGAAGCGCGCCGCCAGAACATGGAAGGCATGCGCTTCTATGCCTATGACAGCTTCGAAGGACTTCCGCCGGCGACGTCCGATCCCGACCAGGAACTCTGGAGGCAGCCGGGAGCGCTGGCAACGGGCGAAGAGGATTTCTTGGACCTCATTCGGGAGCACGGCATCTATGTGGACCGCGTGGAGACCATCAAGGGTTACTACAGCGATTCACTGACGGCGGCGCAGCAGAACAAGGTTCTTGAGACCGGCCGGAAGGTGTCACTCGCCTGTATCGACTGTGACCTGTACGAGTCGGCGGTGGATGCCTTTGCCTACATCGATCCTCTGCTTCAGGAAGGATCCGTGCTTTACATCGATGACATGTTCACCGGCTATCGAGGTTCCCCCAACCGCGGCGTTGCAAGGGCTTTCCTGGAATTCCAGAAAGAAAGCCGCTTCCGCTTCGTCAGCCACATGCAGGTGGGCTGGTGGGGACGCACTTTTATCGCTTTTGACGGAGCCGAGCCCGACGGCGTCCTTTGATGATTGCGCTTACCAGGTCATTGCCACCGTTTGGAAACGGAGGCACGGCGGCTTCCCGCAACGGACCTGATCTGAAACAGAGTCAGTAGAAAGGAACGACTACATGTCCAAGAAGGCCCTTGTTATTGGCGGCGGTTTCGCCGGTTGTGCGAGCGCCCACATGCTGGCCGCCGACCAGGGCTGGGACGTCACGCTCGTCGAACTTGCGCCCTTCCTGGGCGGCGGTAACAGGACGCGATACTGGGGTGGGCATCCGCATACATTCGGCCCGAGGCACTTCATCACGCAGGATGTCAGAACCTGGGATTATCTCTCATCCATCCTGCCCATGCGTCGGTGCCAGGAACACATCTGCCTATCCTACATCGAATCGGAGGACGCCTTTTACAACTATCCGATCCATGTGGACGACGTGCCGTTGATGAACGACTCAAAGCAGATCCACGACGAGTTGAGCGGTGTCGAAACCGAGTTCGAAGAGCAGCCGGCGAACTTCGAGGAGTACTGGGTCCGTTCCATTGGACCGACCCTGTACGACCGCTTCGTCGACACGTACTCGAAGAAGATGTGGATGCTCGAAGACAACAAGGTCATCGACGACTACGGCTGGTCACCGAAGGGCGTGGCGCTGAAGACGGGGCCACGGGAGGTCTGGGATACAGCGATCTCGGCGTTCCCGAAAAAACTTGACGGTTACAATCCCTATTTCGAGGCGGCGACGCAGGACGTGACGGTGTTGACCGGTTGTCGCGTCGAGCAGTGGGACATCCCGAACAAGCGTGTATCCTTCATGGGGGAATGGCACGCGTTCGATGTCATCGTGAACACGATCTCTCCGGATATGCTGTTCGAGCAGTGTAAAGGGCCATTGAAGTATATCGGGCGTGACATTCATTTCTTCGTGCTGCCAATCGAGCACGTGTTCCCGGAGAACGTTTACTTTCTTTACTACCCCAACAGCGAGAAGTTCACGCGCCTGGTCGAGTACAAAAAGTTCACCCAATACAAGGCGCCGACCTCGCTGGTCAGCATCGAGTTCCCGTCGCTCAACGGCCGCTACTATCCACTCCCGATTTCTTCGGAGTATGCCGTGGCGCAGAGGTACTTCGACATGATGCCGGATGACGTTTACTCGATCGGGAGAGCTGGCAGCTATCTCTACAAGATCGACATCGACGACTGCATCGGGCAGGCGATGGACGTGACGCAGGAGATTCTGGGTGCGTAGCGGCTGCGGCCCGACTCTTTGACCGTCGCATTTGCTTTGCATAAATGAAGTCTGTTCTGATTACCGGGGCATCGAACCTGGCAGCGGCAGCGGCGATGAAGTGGCTGCGGTGCAATGACCCTGATTCCGAAATCCATGCACTGGCGCGAAGCACCGCAGGTTTGGGTCGTCTGGCGCAAACTTACGAGATCGACTTCTCGCAAGATCCGGAGGCCTTCGCAACCAGCGTCGACAACCTGCGGATACCGGCTGTGGACTGCATCATGCACTTCGCCGCCGCGGTCCCTGAAACCTGTGCCGACCCGACAGACTTCTACCGCGTCAACGTGATCAATGCGCGCCGGCTTCTCGACCGCCTCATTGGCCTGCAGCCGGTTTCCGTTCTGAACTTCTCTACGGCCTCGGTCTATGCACCAGACGAAACCCACGTGACGGAAGCGTCGCGTAAGGACCGCGCGAGCGACTACGGGATATCCAAGCTCGTGTTTGAGGGGATCTTGCAGAGCTTCGTTGAGGACGGGACAAGGGGGCACAAGGCACTGAGCGTGCGGGTTCCGGTTCTTCTGGTGCCGGGCGTACAACGCAACTTCCTGGCAAAATGGCGCAGATCCATCGAGGCGGGCGAGGAGGTGACGCTTTTCAATCCAGGCGCTCCTTTCAACGCCTGCGTATGGATCGACGATATCTTCGATTTCTTCCGTCGTTTCCTGTCCAACGCAACGGTTGGTTCTTTGAGTTGCAATGTCGGCAGTGTCGAGCCTTTGTCCGTTCGTGACGTGGCGCATGAACTGATGCGTAACCTCGGGCAGGAGGTCGGAACACGTAGTGTCGCGTCCGACCGAGTGGCACAGGACTACGATTGTTCCCTCGCGATGGCGTACGGCTACCGGCCACGGAGCGTCAGCGACGCTTTGAGATGCTTCGCGAACGAAAGGTAAGAGCCATGTCCGAGAGCGAACTCGAGTCAGCGTTTCTTGAGGAGGGGTATGTGATCGAGGAGGTGGCCGACAGTTCGGCCTATGAACGCATAGAGGCGTTCATACGCGAAGAGATCGCACAGTTTACAGGTAACGACGTACAATCGCTTGCGGCGCTGGAGAACATCATCTCGGTCGAGAGCATCAACAGCGTCCGTCTTCACGTCTACAGAGCGCTGAATGCGAAGACGGGCTTCCTTGAAGACTATTTTTCGATCTTCAGGCCCTATGTCGAACGACTGGTCGGTACGGAGCTCGCCTGTCAGAACCGGGTCAACCTGAGCATCCAGCTACCGCATGATGATACCTCAAGGATCGGCCTTCATACCGACACCGTCAGTGGTCAAAGCGAGTTCGAGGTCGTGGCCTGGCTTCCCTTTACACCGGTCCATGACACGAATTCCATGTACGTCTTCGGCATTGAGGACAGCCAGAAGATGCTGGCCTCGCTTCCCGAATACCAGACAAGGGGCATGGAAGCGCTGTACGAGGACTGGAAGCACAAGGCCAGCTTCCTGGAGCTGGAACCGGGGCAATGCCTGGTGTTCAGCTCCACCTTGATGCATGGCAACGTCGTCAACGAGACATCATCGACCCGTGTCTCGCTGAACGGACGCTACAAGTCCCTGTTCTCGCCATACAATCGGTTGCCCCACAGCGAAAAGAAGCTGGGCAATTTCTATATGCCGTTTCGCGTGTCCCCGGTCACACGGCTGGCGTTGAACTACGAAGAACCCGATGCGCAATTCTGAAATGAGCGAGACCCTCAACGGATACGTCACGGTGCGATCGTTCGGCGGCATGGCTTTGCCTGTGCCGGTGCAGAACATGCTGCTGCGGAACTACTGCGAATCCAAAGGGTTCACCTATTCGCTGCCGCTCAACGAGCATAAGTATGACGGCTGTTACATGCAGCTGTTTGCGACGCTCGAGGTTCTGACTGAAGGCGGCCATATCGGCATGTGCAGCGCGTTCATGTTGCCGGTGCGACCGGAACTTTTTCGTGAGTTTGCAGGCCGCGCGCTCCGACAGAGAGTCAGCGTCCATTGCCTGTTTGAATCGGTAATAGCGAGGACCGAGAGCGATTTCTCTTCGCTTGGCGATCTACTAAGGCTCCGCAAACTCACTGATCGGGTTGATTCTGATGTAGCAGCGCTCAAGCGATTCCTGACGGTGGCCGGTATTTGATCCGATGATGAACGACAGATTTTGATGGGAAGCTTCGCAAGAATTGACGAAATGAGTGGCGCAATCACCGAACCGGGAACCGTGCCGCCAAATGAGTCCGTTGACACGACAGGATTGGTGCCGAAGCCAAAAGAAAGTCCAATGCTCAATCTATTGGACAGACTTGTGCATCCACCAGTGCGGTATTCGAACTCAGGATACCGTCACCAGTTGCGGCGTGTTCTCGCGCGTGCTATTCGAGGCACCAGAACACGGACCTATCTCGCGCTGACCACACATCTTGCTCTCGTGTTGGCCATAAGCTTAGCTTTTGCGCCACTTTGCGCAGTCGCGCGTCTTTGCGGTTTTCGGTTTATTTCAATAGACCTGTCACAAATCGGTTCCATCCTTTGGCTGGATCTTTTTCTGGAAGAGAATGCGACGACGGCGAAGCGGCCTCGCTGGATGCTGTTCGTGACCCGCTCAGTCTATCGTGATCCGAACAAATATGCCTTTGATCTCTACGACCAACATCTGACGTTTGTGAGTAGCGTTTGGTTGAAGCTGATCTTGAATCCCTTCTTCACGAACCCCTTTTCCAGGAGAATGTCTTTCGCTTCGACCTGAGCCACACTTTTGCAGGCTGTGACGACGTAAAACGAACGATTGCTCACGAGGTTCACGACGGTTTTGTCGCAAAGTGGGGTGGCCCGCTCGTCGAATTTCCTCAAAGAGATGTCGAGCGCGGCCAAGAATTGCTCAAGCAGATTGCCCCTGGAGATCGGCCCTTTGTCCTGATGCACGTTCGGGAGCCGGGCTTCTACCAGGACCCTGATCGAACAATGCGCAACGGAGACGTGCAGTTGAACGTTCTTGGGATCCAGCATCTGATCAATGCTGGTTACACCGTGATCAGGGTTGGTGATGCCTCAATGTCGGATATCAGCGATCTTTGTAAGGAGTGTGGCCCGCACCTGATTGACTATGCCAGGTCCAGCATTCGCTCCGGCTTTATGGATTGTTTTCTCATGTCCCAGTGCGCCTTCTTCTGGGGAGGGTCTTCCGGGCTGACTTTTCTTGCATACGTCATGGGAAAGCGCGTCTGCACCGTGAATTGGTACAATGCGAATATCTCGCTTGGGTTTCAACCTCGTGACCGCGTCATGTTCAAGAAACTCCGCTACAAGGAGACGGGGAAACTGGTGCCTTTTTCCGGGCTGATGCGGCAGCCCTTCAAGCAAAACATGCAGAAGGACGATATGGACAAACACCACGTGTACCTGGAGACCAATTCGCAGCACGAAATCCTCTCAGCGATCCAAGAGTTTACCAAAGTTGAGCAGGATGAGTTGACAAAGTTGCAGAAGACGGCGCGATTAATGGTGCCGTCAGGCAGCTATTCCCACGAAGCCGCAGGTCAGTTTTCAGAGACGATCCTCAAGCGATACATTGAAGAGGGCGCGTTTCATTAGTTGCTGCGGTGGACTTCAGCGTTCGCTCCTCTGACAACTCCCTGTCTTGCGTCCAAGGCGGGCTTCCAGGGATCCCACCATGAGGATTTCGCGTTATGCCAGCTAGCCAGCCAGCTTGACTCGTGATGCCGCTTTGCCGGCCAAAGGGCGAGGTTGGTTTCTCTGCGGATCGGTCATGCAATGAGTGACCCGACTTGTCCCGACGCCGTTGAGCCGGGCCGAAACGGCTGGTTCTCGGAAGTCCTGAAACCTTTACAGGACAGCGGGACAAACGCGCGTGTGTCCGATAGAAACCCGCCGAGCACGTACTACGCCGAATAGAGAAGACCCTCGCATGGTGCACATGAGCGAAACCGAAGGGCAGCTTGGCAGCTCCTTCGCGCTGATTAGTGACATCAGGAGGTTGTTCTCGATCATCTCTGGTCGGCGAAAGAGGCAACTTGCGGCGTTGCTTGTCTTGCAGTTGCTCGGTGCAATGTCTGAGGTAGTCAGCCTAGGTGCATTGGTGCCGTTTCTGGCAGTTCTTTCGGATGCGGATGCCTATTTCCAGCACCCGCAAATGCAGCCGGTTGTTCGGTTGTTGGGAATCGATGATCGGCTGGAACTTATTGCCGTTTTGTCGGCTGGCTTCGCTGCGGCTTTTGCGTTTGCAAACGGCATGCGGCTATTCACCTTGTGGGTGCAAGTCCGCCTCGCTGCGGCAATTGGGAGTGATCTCAGCGCGCAGCTCTACCGTCGGACGCTGCATCAGGAGTTTGAGTATTTTGCCAGATCCCACAGCGGCAGTCTGATCAGTACCGTCACCAACGATTTCAACGCCGCCATCGCTGTCGTTTCGAGCGCTTTGATGATTGTAACTCAGGGCCTTGTGATCGTCGCGATCGGGTCCGCGCTTGTCGCATATGATGCCGTACTTGCGGTGACACTCATTTGTATTACCGGGATTGCCTACGGCATCGTGACGCGGGTGAATCAGCGGAAGCTGGTACGCATTGGGCGTATCCGGTCAGATATGTATGCGGCAATCATTCGCGTCCTTCAGGAAGGGTTTGGCGGAATTCGGGATGTTCTGTTAGGGCGTAAACAGCAGACTTTCCTGTCACGTTATGGCGTCAAGGAGCGGGCATTCCGCCGCGCCGCTGCAGACTCGCAATACCTCAGATCCGCACCACGGTACGTCTTGGAGACGATAGGTGTTGTGATCCTCACCAGCGTGGCTTCATACATGGCGCTTTCGAGTGGCAATGTCTTTGGCATTCTCCCCGTCATTGGTGCCATAGCCATGGCGGCGAGCCGGCTTTTGCCCGCTATGCAGCAGGTCTACGCTGCTTATGCTGCCCTTCAAGCCGTTCACGTCTCCCTGCGGCGTACGCTAGCGGCATTCAACATGCCGCTCGACCCGGCAACAATCTGCCCTGTAGCGACGATTTCATCCCCTCGTAGCACCGTTGCACTGGAAGACGTCTGGTTCCGCTATAGGGCTGCGGATCACGATGCCGACAGGCAGGACTGGATACTGCATGGGGTATCACTTCACATACCCGTCAACAAAACCGTTGCGTTGGTTGGCGCAACCGGCAGCGGAAAAAGCACGATCGCAGACCTGTTGCTTGGCCTGTTGCGGCCGGCACGCGGCCAGGTGACGCTGGATGGCGTAGCATTGGACAATTCGTCCTTGTCGGCTTGGCGCCATATGGCGGCAAGCGTGCCCCAGAGCATATTCCTGAGTGATGCAACGGTCAGTGAGAACATCGCTTTTGGCGTTGCGGCCGAAGAAATCGATCAAGACAGGGTTAGGTACGCTGCCCATTTGGCTCGGGTGGACGAATTCGTCGAGAATCGTCCTCGCGGATACGCAGAGATCATAGGTGAGAACGGCATACGTCTCAGCGGTGGACAGCGCCAACGCATCGGCATTGCTCGAGCGATATACCGCTCTGCTGCGCTGGTGGTTTTTGATGAGGCGACGAGCGCGCTCGACAATGCAACGGAGTGGTCCGTTATGCGCGCAATCGAGAATCTAAAGGGCCAGACCACCATCGTGCTGATTGCGCATCGGCTGAGCACCGTTCGCAACGCCGATCTGATTTGCGAGATCAGCGACGGTCGGGTCGTTGCCGAGGGTACTTTCGATGAACTCCTGCGTAAGTCGGAGAGCTTTCGCCGCCTGGTTTTGCCTGGCGCGCGGACGGAAGACGGAATCCAGGACGATGCCCTTATTCAGTAGCAAAGGACACCGGTGTTTCTTTGTGGCCGAAGGAAGAGCAAGCGCGTCAGTTTCCATTCAACCTAACCAAGCACAGAAAACGGACCAGGTCCCATGAAAATACTCGTTCTCGGCGACGACGACTTCTGCGGTTGGCCTACTGCTTTGCACCTTTCGGCAGCCGGCCATGAGGTGCTGATTGCCGACAATCTCTCACGACGCAACATTGACAACGAGCTTGAGGTGCAGTCATTGACGCCCATCCGGCCGATCGGCGAACGCCTTCGAGTTTGGTGCGATATCTCGGGCAAGAAGATCTTCTTTGCCCGTTTGGATATCGCAACGCAGTACGACAGACTCCTCAATCTGATCGTGGAGGAGCAGCCAGACACAATCGTCCATTTCGCTGAACAAAGGGCCGCTCCCTACTCGATGAAGTCGTCGTGGCACAAGCGCTATACGGTCAACAACAACCTCAATACTACGAACAACCTGCTTGCCGCGATTGTAGAAAGCGAGCTCGATATCCATGTGGTTCACTTGGGGACGATGGGCGTCTACGGCTACGGAACCGGGGGGACGAAAACCCCCGGAGGGCTACCTAACCATCAAGGTCGAAAACGACGATGGCGGACTGCTGGAACGGCAGATCCTCTATCCGGCAAATCCCGGCAGCATTTACCACCTTACAAAGACGTAAGATGCTCTGTTCTTTCAATACTACGCCAAGAATGACGGCGTCGCGATCACGGACTTGCACCAGGGCGTTGTCTGGGGAACACAAACGCCCGAAACTGAGCACGACGAGCGGCTCATCAACCGGTTCGATTACGACGGCGACTACGGTACGGTGCTGAACCGCTTCCTGATGCAGGCGGCGATCGGGCACCCCTTGACCGTCCATGGCACAGGCGGCCAGACGCGAGCGTTCATCCATATCAGAGACACGGTCCGCTGTATCGAAATCGCGATCGAGAACCGCCCAAAAAGAGGCGACCCCGTCGTAATATTCAACCAATGCACCGAAACCTATCGCGTCCGGGAGCTGGCCAAGATCGTTCAGGATTTGACCGGCGCGGAGATCTCGTCCTTGGAGAACCCGCGGAACGAAGCGGCTGAGAATGACCTTAAGGTCTACAACGCAAAATTCCTTGCCCTTGGTCTCAACCCAACCATGTTGCGGGAGGAGCTTCTCAATGAAATCCGCGACATTGCGGAGAGATATGCGCACCGATGCGATATCTCGAAAGTCCCCTGCACGTCGCTCTGGACAAAAAAGCCTGACCATGCCGAGGACCGAACGCACTTGAGAGTATCTGGCGCAAAGTAGTTGATGCCAATGAGCTCCACTCTTTCAGAAAACACCGCACTGGAGGCTGACCAAACCGCAGGAAGCGCGGTCAAGTACTCGATTTGTATTTGCAACTACAACATGGCGGATACGATCGAGGAGTCATTGACCAGCGTCCTTGAGCAGCTTGACGAGCGGTTCGAGGTTGTCGTGGTCGATGACGCATCAACAGACAAGAGTGTGGAGATCCTGGAGAAGCTCGCCCGTACCTATCCTGCGCTGCGGCTGATCTGCTTGAAGCGAGATTGGAACCGCTTACTTGGGGAAACCCGGAACATTTCAATCAGGGAAGCACGCGGCGAGTACGTGATCCTCCATATCGACACCGACGATGTCTGGGAGCCGTTCATCAAGGAGATCGTCGAGGTCCTGCATCGCGTTGGGGCATGCTATGACCGAGATGTCTATATTCAAGCGCGGCAATTCGGCTTTGCAAAACGCGCGTTCCTTCTGTCTCACGGTCCCTATCGGAACACTTTTGTCGAGGATCGTGACATGTGGCTGCGTTTCGCCGACATGGATGTCTATGTGCATTTCGATCATCGGACGGTTCGCCGCCGCATGCAGCCAACGACCGGAAGGCGCATCTTGAAGGTCTTCTGGACCAATAACTTCAATCATCTCGTGTATCAAATGCGGATCGGGCCAAGGCTTTCACCATTTCTTGTCCTGAAATGCCTAACCGAGGTCTTCTGGAACTGGCGGTCGAGGCAAACCAAGAAGCGGCAGATCGCCCGAATGAGTGTTGTCATCCCTGCCCTGATGGTCAGCCTGACCAAACCACGATTGCCTTTGCCGGAAAGGATCACCACGCCGCAGGACCTCGTCGACTATCGCGACCGCACGCGCGGAACCTACGCGCAAATCATGCAAAGGCACGGGAAGAGCCCTGATCTCTCATTCCTCCCCGCCCACGCAAGAGAGGTCTTTGATGTTCCGCCCTTCAAGCCCGCGGGGGGCTAACGGGCTCTCATGACTTTGAGGGCGATGACTTCCAATTCGAACGGCGAGGTTGGATGAGCCGTTGGATTTCGACGGGAAGGAAAGGGGCCTGCCATTGCAGTACGGCTTGATCTCTTTTTGCTCTAACTGGTCTCAGTGCCTTGTTGTCAGGTGCCAGGCGCCTCCAGAACAAGGAGCCTGACTGAGCCCAATGTCTGGCCGGGTTTCAACGGCAAAGGTCAGTTTCCCTTATGGCAAGTCCTAACCCAAGGGGCATCTAGGCGGCGATGGCGGTCAAGTACTCGATCTGCATGGTCAACTACAACATGGCAGACACACTAGACTTGTCTGTTGGTAGTGTTGCGTCACAGCTGGATGAACGCTTCGAGGTTGTTTTGGTCGATGATGGTTCTGATGACGACAGTGTTTCGATCATGAACAGCCTAGCGCTTCGCCACCCCATAATCCGCGTCATACCGTTGCGGCGCGATCGGCATCGGAAGCTGGGTGAAACGCGAAACGTGAGCGTGAGAGAGGCACGCGGCGTCTACTGCCTATTGCATCTTGATTGCGACGACGTTTACGACGGCTACATCAAACCCTGGATTGAAGTCTTTCACCAGATCGAAGAGTCGGTCGGTGCAGATATCCTGCTCTCAGGGCGACACATTCAAATGGCAAAACGCAATCTTTTGCTGAGCCAGGGGCCCTACATGAACATTTCCCGCGGCGAAGATCGCAACATGTACACACGTTTCGCCGCACAGGGAAACCTTTGGGTCCTGGATCATGTTGACTTCGCGACCAGGCAGGCCAAGACGGCAAGCGATCGGTTTCGGCGTGCCTTGGTTCATACGATTGACACGATGATGACCAACTTCCGCTTTGGAACAACGGTAGGCGAATTCCTGCACTCTGAACTGAGAAGGGCCAAGCAGCAATCGCTTCGGCTGACAGCCTTCCGGGTTACAATTATGCCGTTCATTTGGCTGATAGCGAACTTCAAACCGCCTCTACGCAATGAGGGTGGCTTAAAGTGGAACCCCGATTTCATCGAGTACCGTAAGGCCCACACGGGGACATTCGAAGAACTGTTGCACCGACACGGATCCAAGCCGGACTGGTCCCGGTTTTCTGCCGATTCACGACCGATCTTCGACGTTAAGCGTAGTCTTTATCTCTAGAATCTACGCAATCACTTGCCCTCTAGGCTCTGCAGCGCCGCGATACGTTCTGTTCTCGTGAGGTAGTTAATGACACTGGCAAGACTTGACCTCTGTGCGCAGCGAATCAATCAGAAGCATTCGAACTATACCCTTCTCGACGCTGGCTGTCGCACGATGGAATTGAAGCCCTTGCTGCATGGGTGCCGCGAGTACTATGGCACCGACTTGGTTCCGGCCGAGGGCGTGCTGCAATGCGATCTTGAGAAGCCTCTGCCATTCCAAGACGGCGCTTTCGATGTCGTGGCGGCATTGGACGTGCTGGAACACCTGGACAATCCGCACGGTGCTCTGAGGGAACTTCTCCGCGTTGCCGGCAAGACTGTACTCGTCTCCTTACCCAACATGTACTATATCGGTTTTCGCTGGAGTTTCTTGAGAGGGTACGGCCTTTCTGGCAAGTACCGGTTTTCGCCACATCCAATTCTGGATCGCCATCGCTGGGTGCTTTCCTATAAGGAGGCACTCGAATTTGTGCGGCTGAATACGGATGGCCATCAGGTCGAGCATGAGATGATCCTTCCGGTTCGCGGACGCACGAAATTGGTGGCGGAACCGATTGAAAAACGACTTGGTGCGTTGTTCCCAAATCTATTCGCCCGCGGTGCCCTCTTCGAGATTACTCTCAATCAGGCACATGCGCCAAAAGATGCACAAGCTTTGCATGACTGACGACGGCAAGGAACTGAGGCTTGGCGGACCTCGGCGACCGGACTATCCTCGCTATTGCCGCCTCGCGAAAGAAATCCGAAAGATGAGTCTGACGCGGGCCCTCCAATATGAGGTACTTCGTTCTTTGCCCCTGCGCGGGCGCATACTGGATGTTGGTGGAGGTGAACGCGCCGAATATCGTCCTATGCTTAATTGTCGCTGGTACCAATCGGTCAATGTAGATCCCGGCGTTGCCCCGACTTGGCTCGTGGCTCCAGGTGCAGATTTGCCATGCCCAATAGAAAGCTTCGACATAGTTCTTTCACTGAATACATTGGAACATGTCTTCGATGCACGCCATCTTCTGGGCCAAATGCAACGGGTACTAAAGCAAGGAGGAGAGCTTTTGGTCTCGACGCCGTTTCTTGTGCCAATCCATGGGCACCCCGATGACTATTTTCCGGCCGACTCCCAGTTGGTATCAGCAGGCTCTACCCGAAGTAGGGTTTTCCCAAGTGGAGACTGTCCCTTTGTGTTGGGGACCATTCTCTACGGGTCAAATCTCGGCCGGATTACCTGGCCCGGCCAAAACTCTTAGACGTCAGACAGCACTGTTCATGGATTTGATATATGCGTATTTGAGCCGAGTAGGAGCCTTTGGAAAGGATCCTGATGGTTATCTCCGACGGCATGTGAACGCTGTCTTTGTATATGCGAGGAAGTAGTCGGACTGAATGTCTGCAGCGCACTGGAGCAGTGCTTGTATTCGGGGCTGAGGCTGCACCGGGTCATTCTGGTCTTCTACAGCTGGTATTTGGCAAGAAGCTCTCTTGAGCGTTGATTTGGCCGTTTGTGGAAACGCGTCGCAGAAGCGGCTTGGCGGATTTGAATGAACTCTCTAAAGCCTACGCACCGTGCGCAATTCAGGAAGCACCAGAGATGGGGATATAGTTTCCGGCCAAACCTCTCGCTTCGAGTCGGGTCGGCCGGCGACGGACACGCGGGCTACTTGATAGAAACCAATGAAGATGGCTTTCGTGATTCGTCATCACTTGCTTCATTTAGGGCTTCAAGCAAAGAGAAATGGCTGATTATCGGTTGTTCCTTCATTGCTGGCGTTGGAGTACGAGCCGCGGATCGCGTTTTTGATCTCATTCAGCTCTGGAACACCGATCGCGTTTTCTACAATGCGGGCCTTCCGGGTTCTGGTCACGACCAACAATTGCTTATTCTGGAAGACCTAATTGCTCGAGCAGAACCTGACTATGTGCTTTTTGCGCCATACACTGGTTGTGCCTTGCGAAACCTTGATGCATGGCGTAGGTCCTACGACGAACTTCACGGGACCGACCATGCCCAATCAAAGCCGCGCTTTGAAGTCGTGAATGGCGAGTTGGTTCTTGCAAAAGCAAACCCCGTTTGCGCGGGCCTAATTGCAGCCGACAACCGATTAGGATCAAACTTCCAAGGCAGAATCACAAGATATGCTAGGCATCTAAACCTTCAGGTGGGCATGCCTGTGCACCCTGTCTATGACAAGATCTACACTGGTCGCGACCCGGTTGGTCTTGAACTAATGAAACGGATTATCGGTCGGATTCTGGAAACCGCGAATAAGCACTCCGCTGAGGTCGTGACCATGCCGCTTCTTGCGCGGTGGGATGTGCGCCGCGGCTACAGTCCCCCTGCATCACGGTTCTTTACAGCCCTTTCAAATGAGTCATCAATCTGGAATGTCGATCTATGGCCTCTTTTTGAGGCCCTGCCAAAGAACGTCCGGCGCCAGTGTTTCCTGGTGTCCGACGGGCATTACTCGCGCCTCGGCCATCGGCTGATCGCGGACTATGTCTTCCGAAACGACCTACTCCTACTCCGTCAATGAGCAAGGCAATTCTTGGTCTTTCTTGCCATTTCCACGATTCCGCAGCCTGCTTAATCCGAAACGGCGAGATCATCGCAGCTGCTCAAGAAGAACGTTTCACACGGATTAAGAACGACGCGTCCTTCCCTCGATTTGCTATCAATTATTGCCTGGAAGAGGCGCAGCTTGACGAGGCCAACCTTTCGGCCATCGCGTACTACGAGGATCCTCTTCTCGTATTGGATCGGGTCGGCCGGGAAATGATTAGGCAAAATCGACGGATCAGCCGTGTGATGTTCAAACGCCTGTGGCGCAGGTGGAAACACACTGGAGCTAATCTCGAGAACCCAATCCGCGCTCATCTGCCAGACTTTAATGGGCAAATACACTGTACGGCACATCATCAGGCCCATGCGGCGGCAGCTTTCTATCCCTCGCCATTTGAAGAGGCTTGCATCCTCACCATTGATGGTGTCGGCGAATGGGCGACTGCCACCATTTGTTACAGTTCCGGTGGAGAGATAGAGCTGCTACGGGAGATGGTGTATCCGGATTCCGTTGGCCTCTTCTATTCGGCCGCGACGAACTATCTGGGTTTCAAGGTGAACAGCGGTGAATACAAAGTGATGGGCCTTGCGCCCTATGGTGAACCGCAATTCCTGGACACAGTCCTAGAGAGTATCATTCACATCTACGATGATGGTTCGGTCAGTCTGAATCCCGACTTCTTCGATTTCACCGGGTTGTCGCCCATAGCGACGCCGGCCTGGGACGATCTGTTTGCCCTCCCAAGGCGCGATCCGGAATCAGACCTGAAACAACGGAATATGGACATTGCGGCTTCGGTTCAAAAAGCGACCGAGGATGCAATGCTGAAGATGGCGCATCATGCCAAGGACTTAACCGGTTCGCGTAATCTCTGTCTAAGCGGCGGTGTGGCATTGAATTGCGTGGGCAACGGTCAGATCCTTCGCCAGCGCCTGTTCGACAATATCTGGATACAGCCGGCTGCCGGGGATGCGGGCAACGCGCTCGGTGCTGCACTTGCTCTCTGGAACCACGACCATTCCGAGATGGAGCGGCCGAAAGCAGGGTGCGACATGATGAAAGGCGCCCGATTGGGCCCGCAGTATTCCTCCGAGGAGATCACGGATTTTCTCGATTTCTACGGCTTCCCCTACGAGGTTCTTGATGAAGACGACATCCCACGTCGCATCGTCGATCAGATCGAGTCCGGCGGTGTGATCGGCCTGTTCGATGGGCGAATGGAATTTGGGCCGCGTGCCTTGGGTGCAAGGTCGATCATTGCCGATCCCCGTGATGTGAAGATGCAAGCGACCGTGAATCTCAAGGTCAAATTCCGCGAGAGCTTCCGGCCTTTCGCACCTGTGGTCCGAGAGGAGAATGCGTCGGAGTGGTTCGATCTCGACACCCCATCGCCGTATATGCTTCTCGTTGCGCCGCTTCGAGAAGAACAGAGACTCAAGGTCAAAGACGACGTGGGAATGTCGCTGGCCGACCGGTTATCACAGCAGCGCTCCAAAATCCCCGCCGTTACCCACGTTGACTTTTCGGCACGTATTCAGACCGTTCCTGGAGAACCGCATACGCGATTGCGCGGTATCCTCGACGAATTCTATCGCCGGACCGGCGTGCCCGTTCTGATCAACACTTCGTTCAATCTGCGCAGTGAACCTATTGTGCTGTCGCCGGTGCATGCATACCGCTGCATGATGCGAAGCAATATCGATGCAATTCTCCTGGAGAACGTGCTTGTAACGCGTAGTGACCAGCCTCAATGGGATGAATCGGATGATTGGTCGAAGACTTTCGAGCCTGATTGACCGGCTGCGGTATCTAGTTGCGCTGGCACGTGTTGTCCGAGCGCAAGAAAAGGCAGCCGATCCGGAGGTTTCGCTTTCGAGTTGGAACCAACGGCACTCGCTCGGTGGGAGCACTTGGAGAGTGGCGCGCGCGAGCCGTTACACAGAAGCTCCTGTTCTTGCGAACAGCAAATACGGGATGGTGGAGGCAATGCCCCATCAATCCGAGACGATGACTTTCGTACTTGCACGCGCCCTCTCGCCAACCAGACCGGGTGCCGTGGACACGTCTGCGGAAGGCACCGTGGCCGATTTCACTTATGCGATGATGTGATTGCTGTCAGGTGCCATAGCCGGCAGTGTCCACTCTGGATATGTCCTTCATCCAGAGTCATGAAGCCGTAATCGAGCCGTTCGTGCCGCACGTTGCCTTGTATTTCCATCGACTTGCCCAAGCCGGTGGCGCGGAGCGGATGATTTGCCAGTTGGCCAATTCGCTGGCAGATCGGGGGGTGCGGACCGTCCTTGTCAGTTGGGATGATGTCCAGGCAGAGGCGTTCTATCCGATTGATCGACGGGTAGCCTGGTGGCGTTTGGACCACCGTCCCGGTTTGGTCGATAAGATCCGGCGATCATTGCGACTAGCGCGAACACTGCGCCAACAAGGTGTGCAGGTACTGATCGGTTTTGTAATGAGCGGCGACCGGACCGTCTATGCCGCCGCGAAGCTTTCTGGGGTTCATCTTGTCGCGGCAGAACGCAATGCGCCTTCGATGTACCGCTTGCGCTATTCTGCTCGCCAACGCTGGCAGTCATTCTTCCTGATGCGATTTCTGGATCGGATCGTGGTTCAGTTTCCGGACTATGCGGATGGCTACCCGGCAACGCTGCAAGGGCGGATCAACGTCATTGCAAACCCGGTTACCCCCGCCGTTTCGCGGGCCAAGCCGGCGGAGCCGGACATTGAAGGTCGCTACAGGCTGTTGGCAATCAGCCGCCTCGACGAAGTTCAGAAGAGGTTGTCCTGTCTTTTTGACGCTTTTGCCCGAGTGGCCGATGACTATCCAAACTGGGATCTTCTCGTTGTTGGGGATGGCCCGGACAAAGGTGCTCTCGAAAAGCGTATCGAGACTTTGCAGCTTTCTGACAGAGTTCGCATTTCGCCCTCAAGGTGCAATGTGTCCGACGTCTACCTGGACAGCAACCTGTTCGCAATTCCATCGCTGTGGGAGGGGTTCCCGAATGCGCTTGCCGAAGCCATGGCGCACGGTCTTCCGGCGGTCGGTTTTGCAGGAGCGGACGGTGTCGCTCATCTTGTTGTGGATGGCGAAAACGGTTGGCTGGCCGTTGGTGTCGACGATCCCGGGACACTTGCGAGAGCGCTGGCCGCCGCCATGGGAGACCATGCCGGCCGATCGCACCGGGGCGCACGTGCCGCGGCCGCCATGGCGGCATTCGTACCGGATGTCCAGTTCGACAAGTGGCAGAGCCTGATCGAAGAACTCATGCTCAGCAGCCAAAATGCCGTGCAGGCCTAATTGCGAGCGAAGCCGGCCACCCGTTCGAAGACCCGTCTGCCCGAGGCGCGCTTTCCCTAAACGCCAAGGTGAGGGCTGCTTCAGCGTTTTCTGGACGCATATGCCTACGGAACGCACGACGTCACATGACCCACACCCGCATTTGCAGAAGACGCCGGTGAGGCACGTCTAGTTGAAGACGCTTTTGCATATTGGCCAATCGAAGACTGGCACGTCGGCAATCCAGGCTTTCTTGGCCCAGAATCGCCGGGAACTCTCCGCATCTGGCGTCCTGTATCCGCAGGTGCGTGTGGGTCGATTGTTGCTGGACGTCCAGAGCCATAATGCAGTCGCCGATGCTCTCGTCGGGGTGACCTCTATCTATCCTCATCTGACTGCACAGCAGTATTTTGACCAATTCCGCGCCGAGGCGGAGCGAACGGGGGCGGAGCAAATGGTCCTTAGTGCTGAGCACTTCTTCGGTGGTCAGCCGCGGGTCTGGGACGTGCCCGACGAAGATGCCTATCTGGCCGGCTATGCGAAAAAGATCGAGGCGCTTGCCGGCTGGCTGAGGGGCCACGAAATCACTGTGTTGGTCTACCTCCGACCCCAGGTCGAATGGCTTGCCTCGGCGATTGGCCAGGCAATTCGATATGAAGGCCTCATGCAAGGAAGGCGGATCTACGAAAGCGATCGCCAGTATTTCGAAATGTCCAGGCCGCTGTTGCGCTATTCCAGGCTTCTCGATCTCTGGAGAAGAATTCTAGCCCCGGCGACGATGTTGGTGATCCCATACAGACGGGAAGATCTCGTTGGTGGCGACAGCGTCAGCGACTTTCTGGTGCGTTCACAGCTCGACCATCTCTGCCTCTCTTCGGCGATAACACAGGCGGACGTGAACCCGTCGCTAAGCGTGGAGTACCTTGAGGTCAAGAAGCTGCTGAATCGGGAGCCCAGAACCAAAAGTCAGGAGCGGGTGGCGATCGAATGCCTGGACCGACTCTCCCGCCAAAGCAGCAGGGCGAGGTCGTACCAATTGGACGACGAAGTCGTTGCCACCATCGTTGACTATGTTGCTGACGATAACGCGAGCCTCAATGCTCGGTATATGAATACAGGTCGACCATTCGTTGCTCGACTGGACTCCGCCCAGCCCGCAGTTAGGGAACTGCTCAGCGACGACGAGGTTAGGGCGGCCATGACAAGGTTTACGAAGGAGTATCGCCGGCCGCGGAACGTGGTGCGCGCAATGGACTACGGCATCAGGCGGTTTCTTCGGCAACATGCTGCACCGGTTCATGCGATGCTCCATAAAGCCAAGCGTGCCGTGAAGGCGGTGCGACACCGGCAAACGTGACAAGCAGATTGGGCCCTCGTGACGCTCGCAACTCCAACGTTTCTCGAGTTAACAGAGTTTGCGTGACGCGTTGACACTGATCTCGGAAGTTCGACCGCGTCCGTTGGTCGGTGGTTTGCTTTCGTTCCTGCCTGGCTTTTACGGCATTTGGGACCGGCTCCGTCCTATGGGAAACTACCGCCCGCCCGAATACGGCCGCAGCATCCTCAAACAGCGCATTGAGGATGCGGAGAATGCAGGGGTGGATGTCAACCTCAACGTCGTCATGGAACTTGGTCCTGGCCGAAGCCTCGCGGCACCTATATCAGCCCTGTTGGATGGGGCGAACCTGGCAATCACTATGGACGCTGTTTCTTATTTTGACCGGTCGGAGACCCTCCATGCATTCGACGAGTTGGTCAAGAACGTGGAGATCAGCGAGCAGCGCGCCGCAGTCCTGCGTGATGCGGTTTCCAAGGTCGGGACGCCGGGACAGGAAACCCTTTTGAAGTATGTTGCGCCCTGGAATGACGCATCGGCTGTCGCCCCGGACAGTGTGGATTTCATCTTCAGCATTAGTGTGTTGGAACACGTAACCGACCCAGACACCGTATACCGTTCATGTTTCCGGTGGCTTCGCCCAGGTGGCGTGATGGCGCACAAGATCGATCATTCCTCCCACGGCATCACGCGCCATTGGAACGGCCAATATTGGGTTGCGGACTGGCTGTGGCGGTTGGTTCTGGGTGGCCGGCCATATGCTATCAACCGATGGATTCCCGACGATCACCGTGCAGCAGCGGAAAGAGCGGGGTTCGAGGTCGTGTCCCATGAATGCGTTGCGAACGAGAACGATGACTCGGCACTTTATCGCGAATGGCCGCGGGGCCGCTTTGCCACGGTGCCGCGTGATTCCCTGTTTGTCACGACCAGCACAATTGTGTTGCGCAAGGCTTGATCGCGAAGGCCGCATCAACCGAAGATCGCACTTTGGTGACGATCGGGATCGCAGTGTTCAATGCGGCCGATACCGTTGAGCGGGCCGTGAAATCGGCGTTGGCGCAGACTTGGCGGCCCATCGAGATCGTCGTTGTTGACGATTTCTCGGACGACGGTACGCAGGACACGTTGGCTCGCTTGGTCGAAGGCCACCCTGAAAACCGGTTACTTCTGGAGGACAAGAACAGGGGTGTAGCCGCCACCCGGAATAGAATCATCGAGGAGGCGCAAGGGGAATTCTTGGCGTTCTTCGACGGCGATAACGAAAGCCATCCTGAGCGGATTACGTGCCAGGTCGAACGAATCACCACCTACGAGCGCGCATTTTCGAATGGTGCTCCGGTGATCTGCCACACGGCCCGCAGGCAGCTCTTTTCAGGCGGATCCCAGCAAGTGGCGCTGACGATGGGAACACGCCAAAACGCCCCTGGCCCGGCGGGTTGGGCGGTTGCTGAGAGGATCCTCATAGGAACCCCTCTGAAGGATGGATACGGCGCCTGTGCCACCTGCTCGCAGATGGCACGAACGTCGCTGTACCGCGACTTGGGCGGTTTCGACCCGGCCTTTCGGCGCAGTGAGGATACGGAAATCGCTGTGCGGCTGGCAAAGGCGGGTGGACACTTTGTCGGCATTGCAGAGCCTCTGGTCGATCAGTTTATGACCCGAACGTCGGACAAGAATCTTCGTGATGAAAGGGGTTTCACGATCAAGCTGTTGGAAAAACATCGCGACGTGGCGGACCGTCGAGGCTTGTTCGAGTTCTGCCGAAGTTGGATCGAGATCAAGCAGGCATGGCTGGAAGATCGACAGGTCGATTTCGTGCGAAAGACGATGCTTCTTGCGTGCCGCCACCCGCTGCAAACGCTCAGACGGCTTGCGCTGGCGGTTCGCAATGTTCGGCTGAATGCAGCATTTGGTCGTTTCATGCGCCCTGCAACGAACACCCGGCATGGTTGAGAACCTGACAGCACGTCAGACTGCTGTGGAAAACACCACGCTGTTCTCGATGGACTGTTGCGCATGAAATTCATACTCCACATCGGGACCCACAAAACGGGCACAAGCAGCATTCAGAACTTCTGTGCTCGGAACCAAGCGTTCCTTAAAGCCAATGGCGTCAGCTACGACTTTGATGAGGCATTGTCGGCAGGCAACGCGAATTTCTTAGGAGCGTATTTGGTCAAGGGACGTCATCGAGAGATTCAGCGGTTTATCCAGCGGGGGATTGAGAAGGCGAATCGTGCTCGGCTCGACCGCATCCTTTTGAGTGGAGAAAGCCTGTTTGGCATGACGACTTCCTTCCCGGAGTTTGGCGCAATGAACAATGGCACCTATTGGGACAGTGAGCGTCGGCACATCGAGGACTTGCGGCAGATGCTGTCCAATCATGATGTGACAGTCGTCTGCTATCTACGTCGACAAGATAGGTTCCTGGAGTCGCTGTACAGTCAGATGGTGATGAGCGAGGGCGGATTTGCGGGGCCGATTGACGAGTTCGCAGGCAGAGCTACATGTATGCTGGATTACTATCGTCATCTGGAGGCTTGGGCCGACTGTTTCGGTGATGCGGCGCTCAGGGTCCGCGTGTTCGAACGCGCCAAGAATACCGTTCCTGATTTTATGAAATGTGCCTTGTGGATTACGCAGCTTCCGGCAATGAGCCGATCGGATATCAGGGTCAATACACGGGTGGCGCGTGACCTGCTCGAATTCAAGCGGGAAGTAAACACGGTCGAAATGGGCCGTGTGGAGTGCTTTTTTGCGACAAAGGCGCTGACCGAGATTGGTGCGTCGTTTTCGCAGGACAACTATGACATCTTGACGCTGGAACGACGGAAGGCGCTGCTTGAGAATGTGGACGCGAGCAATTCTGCTTTGGCAAGGCGGTGGATGGGCGCATCCGAGGCCCCATTCCCGGCCCTTAATAGTCAAGCGGAGGATCGGTTTGCCTATCCAGGGCTGACCCACGAACGCCGCGAACTGATACGGAGTCAGTTCGACCGCTTCATGGCGCGCCCTTCAACACGTTTCGAGATTAGAACGCGAAATCTACTCCGGGCTTTCGAAGGCCGTTTCCCGGTCGGCAAGCCACTTGTCGATGCGATTAGGCGCCTTGCCTATCGACGCCAATTGGTTCGTGAAAGCAGAGCTCAGAATTAGGCGTGGGTCGCTATTGCTGCTATGTGACAGATGGCTCTTGGCTCCAAACACCTATCCGCGCGTATTGAACAACGAACCAGTCGTGGTTCTTGCCTGCTTCTGTGGCAAGGACAAGAAGCATGATGGCGCCAACACTCGTGACCATCGGCATCACATGCTTCAATGCCGAGGGTACAATCCGCCGGGCTATTCACAGCGCGCTTAACCAAGACTGGCCTGATTGCGAAGTGGTCGTTGTTGATGACGCTTCTACGGATCAGTCAGTTGCGGCAGTGATGCGTGAAATCGAAGGGGAACCCACTGCCCGTCTTGTTCGGCATACGGAGAACAAGGGCCCCGCGGCGGCACGTAACACGGTTCTGGACCAGGCACTCGGTAGCTTTGTGGCATTCATCGATGACGATGACGAAGCCTTGTCCGGTCGGATATCAGCTCAGGTAAGTGCTCTTCAACAGTTTGAAAAGGAAACCGGTGCCGATCTGATTGCGTGTTATGCCTCTGGCCGGCGACTCTACGACAATGGGTACTCATTGGAGCTCCCTGCAATTGGAAGCCGTGGGAGCGTGGCGCCCAGCGGACACGGCGTGGCGGATTATCTGCTGTTCGGGCATCGTCGGTCTGATTGGTTCTATGGCGGCGGTACCCCGGCTTGTTCGGTTTTGGCGCGCAGGACAACATTTGCGAGAGTTGGGGGATTTGACGAGGCATTTGCCCGAGTCGAGGATGCCGACTTCGCCATCCGGCTAGCACTTATTGGAGGCCATTTCATCGGCACCAGTGAGGTGCAGTTCATACAGCACGCGACAAGTGCGCCGGACAAATCTCATGAGAAGAACCTTCAAGCCGAACTGCATCTTGCCGAAAAGCACAAAAATTACTTGTCGTCGATCGGGCGCTACCATTATGCGTCGCACTGGCCGAAGCTTCGCTACTGGCACTTCAAGCACAATTATTGGCGGTTCTTCTGGGAGTTCTTGGGGCTACTCGTTCGTTATCCGGCAGCGGCTCCACGACACCTACTGTCAACTGGGCCGAGCCGACTGCTACACGAACGTCGAATGGGCGAGCCATGACAAGAAGATGATTGCTGCTCTCAAACGAATGACCTTGGTGGGCTCCTATCCCTGGTCCGTTGGAGTGGCCGGCTAGTGACTGACAATTACGTTCTGGCCGCAATCTCATTGCACAACATGGCAGGGGGACTTGAACGCAATATCGTCTCTCTCGCGAACAGGCTCGCCGAGTGCGGTCACAGAGTCAGTCTGGTGACTTTCGACTGGGAGACTGCCCAATCCTTCTATCCAATCAATGAGGGGATCCGATGGTTCAAGGTGGCGACCTCGCAACCGCATCAAGCCATCGGCTTCACCGACCGCCTTCGACTGATCGCTCGCATACGCAAAGCACTCAAGGATGCTGACGCGTCCGTCGTTGTCTGCTTCCATCACGGTATCCTTGCTCGGTTTCTACTCGCTTCCTTGCTTCTGAATGTCCGCGTTGTCGCGTCGGAGCGGAACTCCCTAAGCCTCTACGCGCATACAAGCCAGTCAAAGTGGAACCTCAATTTCTTTCTGATGTACTTCGTTGATCGCATCACCGTCCAATTCCCCCAATATGTGAACGACTATCCGCGCCTTCTCAGATCCCGCGTCGTAGCGATCCCTAATCCAGTGCTTCCAGTGGAGAACTTTGCTGCGCCCGGACGGGCCAAAGCGGGGCAACCATTTCAGTTGCTGGCGGTGGGGCGGTTGTCGGCCCAAAAGAACTTCGAGGCCCTGGTTGCCGCTTTTGCAAAACTGGCCGACCGATGCCCCGCTTGGGAACTGATAATCGTAGGAGATGGCGAACGCCATGAAAGGCTTAGGGCGGAGATAGAAAAGCACAACCTAAATGCACGAGTACGCTTGCTTCCCGCGACTCGCTCAGTCTTTGACCTCTATCGGAACGCCTCGGTTTTCTGCATGCCTTCAAAGTGGGAGGGTTTTCCGAATGCGCTTGCGGAAGCTATGGCGCATGGATTGCCGGTTATCGGATATGCGGGCTGCGCGGGCGTACGGGAGCTCATCGTGCATGGCGAGAATGGTTTGTTGGCCACCGGCAATGGCGACGTGGACAGTCTGAGCGATGCACTTGAGGGACTGATGTCGAATCCGGGCAGACGCGAGGAAATGGGGAAGGCGGCGGCGGACTCAGTCCAGCGGTTCAACCCGGAAAGGGTGTTCCCGCTGTGGGAAGACCTCTTGCAGCGGGTCGCCGCACTGCGATCGAAAGCGCGGGAGATCAGGCATGCGTGAGCGCGACGTTCCAAAGAGATTGCGTATTGGATCTGACGAACAATTCCGAGTGGCAAACGACACCCTCACAACAGAAAAGAGTGGCTTGCGAATACCTGTGCTGGCATAACTGATCACAGATTATGCCTTCATGGGTGTGTTGTTGTGGCCGCATGTGACATGGAGAATACCGCGGATTCCTCCTATCTATTGGCAAAACCGGCCGGCGGATTGTGTCAATTGCATAGCGTGAATGCGAGTTGCCGATCTTCCCATCCGACTTTCGCTTGCTGCGTGTGACGTCGCCCAAACATGAAGGTGCTTTTCTGTATCAAGGCGATGGACACGCCCGGCGGCGGTGCGGAGCGTGTGCTGGCGGACGTTGCGTCCGGGTTGGCGGATCGGGGCCATCAGGTCTTTCTGCTGTCATTCGACGACGTTGGCGGCGAATCGTTCTACGCAATGAGCCCCATGATCCAACGGGTTCGCATCGGTGCCGGCAGGGAAAGCGACTCGTCGAAGTCCTTCAGGATCCTTCGCCACATGCTCATCATGCGCCGGATCATTCGGCGTCTGGCCCCCGACGTCGCCGTGGGATTCATGCACAGTGCCTACATTCCGCTCGGCCTGGCGCTCTGGGGCACCGGGCTGCCGGTAGTCGCCAGCGAGCATATCGTGCCTGAGCACTATCGCAGCCGGCCCCTGCAGGCGGCCTTGCTGTATTTGACGCCCTTCCTGGTGAATCGCATCACCTGCGTGTCCGAGCAGGTTCGGCTCGCCTTCTCACCGTTCCTGCGCGAAAAGATGGTTGTCGTTCCCAATCCAACTTCAGCCAGTTCCGGAATCCCGGCGGATGTCACCGGCCGGAGGAAACAGCGCAAGACGATTTTGACTGTGGGCCGTATGGACGCCCAAAAGGACCACAGAACATTGATCGGCGCGTTCGCAAAGGTGGCCGACGAGTATCCCGATTGGGACCTGCGCATTGTAGGCACCGGCGAACTCCTCGGCGAGCTCAAGGCGCAGATCTCGTCACTTCGGCTGGATGGGCGCGTCCTCATTCCGGGCGCCACGAAGGATGTTGGGCGTGAGTACGAAGAGGCGCAGCTCTACGTGCAACTTTCTCGCTACGAGAGCTATGGCCTGACGGTCGTCGAGGCGCTTGGCCACGGCCTGCCGGCGATCGGCTTCAGCAATTGCCTCGGTGTTAATGAACTGATCAAGCACGGCAAGAATGGGCTGCTGGTTAACGGACATGGAGACCAGGTTGCGGCGCTGGCCGACGGTTTCCGTACGCTGATCTCGGACACGGCGCTGCGGATCGAATTGTCGAAGAGTGGGGTCGGGCCAATGTTGGAGCACCGCATCAAGCTTGTGCTTGATCGCTGGGAGAGCCTTCTCGTTGGCGGACAGGGTGTCCGGGAAGGGGCGACGCGATGACTGCCATCCGCCTCTCTACGTTTACCTGTCGTGCCAAAGTTTGCGCGGAAAGGCTGAGCCCTTGACCGTCCAGATCCGCACCATCGTCAAGTTCCTCGTCTCGGCTCTGTGCCTGGCGGCGATTCCCATTTTCGTGCCGGTCGAGGAGATACTGAAGCACATCCGGGACATCGAACCGCTGCACCTCCTCGTCGCCTTCGTGCTGATCGCGCTCAACACGCTGCTCAGCAGCCTTCGCTTCTATGAGATGATGAAGTCGTTTGGCATCTTCGCGACACTGCAGTCGGCCCACAAGATCAACATCTTTTCCCAGATTGTCGGCGTATTCGCGCTGCAGACCGTTGGTCAGATGGTGTTTCGCACAGCCTATGGCGGGCGGTTCGTTGAGAACCCACAGCGCCTCGCCTTGCTGACCATCATCGAGAAGGGCATCGCGCTTTTGACCCTGTCGTTGATCGGTCTGGTGGGGTCCTATTACATCACGCGTCACATCGAATTCGGCGGCACCGGCGATGCTCAGCTCGTCATCTTGACGACAGCGATTATCCTCTCTTTGGCTGCGAGCTACACACTCGGCATGACGGCCTCGCAGCGACGGTTCGGTCGCAGAGTCTGGCGACTGCTGACACGCTCCGGTCTTGAGAAAGCTGCGGTACTCAGCCTCGCCATGCATGGGCTCATGTTGGTCGCCTACATCGTGGTTGCGTCCGGCTTTCTGGGCGACACGCCGCTGACCATGATCGCAGCTTTGTCTTCGGTTGTGATGCTGGGGGCTGCGCTGCCGATTAGTTTCGCCGGGTGGGGCATCCGCGAGCTTTCGGCGGGGTTTGTCTTCGCTTTGCTCGGCTACGACCCGTCGATCGGGATCGTTCTCGGTGCAGCCATCGGGGTGGTGTCCCTGCTCGCGCTCGGCATGCACGCCGTCGTGTCAAACTTCATGACGAAATCGCTTGAGGCCGATGTCGCTGAGTATGCCGCGGGAGGGGCGGCCGAGACCCACTTCGAGCGCATGATTGCGTTGTTTTGCGGCCTCGGCATCGCCGTCTTCATTGGCATTCAAGTCCGCGTGCCGACAGGTTCGGGAGCTATGACGGTGAATCTCGCCGACCCGATCGCCATCGTTGGCGCAATCAGCTTTCTGGCCTTCTGGTACCGCGAGTACTTGCACCAAGCAGTCTGGCGTCTCAACGGTCTTGCTCCGGCCATGTTCTTGTTGCTTGCTCTCATCGCGTACGGCTGGTTGCTCGGATACGCCAGAAACGGGTTCAGTTCCTGGGCCACATACAATCGTGGCGTCGGCTATTTTATTTTGCTTGCCTATCTGTTCGCTGGTTCCATGGTTACCGCATTTTTCGGTCGGGGCGCGGTACGTTCGTTGATCCGCGTCTTCCTTGTAACAAATCTCTGCATCCTTCTCGTCTATTTCGTCGGCTTTGGTCTAATCGATCGGCCGACCCGGGGGGGGGTTGAATGGCGGCGTGATTCCTACGCAGGACTGATCGGGAACCGGAACGCACTCGCCTTCGCCATGTCGATTGCCCTGGCGGCGATGCTGGCGATCAAGACCCCGATCCTCGGTCGCTGGCGCCCAACGGCGATAGCGTTGGCTGCCTTCGTGATCGTCATCAGCGGCTCCCGCACCGGAATGACCGTGGCGGCGGTCGCGATGAGTCTGGCATTCTTCCTTCGATCCTTTTCGCCGAAGGAGTTCTCCCAGGTTGCGGTGGCGACCGTTGGCCTTGTTTCGCTGCACTATGTGGTCAATGCCTACTTGCCTGAGGTGATGATCGCGCTTGGAACTGCCTTGGCTGAGCTTGAATCTGTCCTGGCAGGGGCCGACTCAGAACCCGTCGGCTTTGTTTTGGAAACCTTTGGGGCCATTGCAGAGGCGCTCCAGACCTTCAGAAGTGGAACCGACGTCGCGAAGAACGTGGAGATCGGGGCATTGACCATCGTCCAGTCCGAGCGTTTCGAGGGCTACTGGGTCGCGCTGGACATGTGGCTGTCGCAGCCGGTCTTTGGTACCGGTATGGGCGCATTCATCTCACACTACGTCGATACCAGAGGGATCCCACTGGTGATCGACAATTCGGGGCTTTGGATCCTCACTGAAATGGGCCTGGTCGGCTTGGTTCTTTTCCTGCCGCTGCCTTGGGCCGTCGTCGCGCATCTTCGGAGAAAACGCGGCCAGACGCTGAAATGGGATGATCATGCCCTTCTGCTTTGCCTATTTGCCGCCGCGGTCTTTTCTCTGGCACATGACATGCTGTACCAGCGCATTCTCTGGTTCATGCTCGGTTTGCTGGCTGCCAACAAGTTCCGCCTTGCCGATACCCTCTCAAAGCGCGCGAAGGCCGCCTTCGCGCCGTCCTGACCGCCTCGCCAGGCGGTCGAAGCGTCTGCGTCACCCCACCCAAAACGACAAACCGACAAAATGTGCGGGATAGCTGGCGTCCTGTTGCCGTCCCCGGCGATGGGCGAAAGTGACCTTCAAGGCCTCGCCACCCGCATGGCCGATGCCGTGCGCCACCGCGGTCCAGACGGCTCCGGCTCGTGGGTCGACGCGGCGGTCGGCCTTGCTTTCGGCCATCGGCGTTTGAACATCATCGATCTCAGTGACGCCGGGCGCCAACCGATGGTTTCGGCGAGCGCGCGCTACGTGATCACCTACAACGGCGAGATCTACAACTTTCCCGACCTGCGACGGGAGCTGGAGGCGGAAGGTGTCGCCTTCCGCGGCCGGTCCGACACCGAAGTGGCGCTGGAGGCCATCGCGCGCTGGGGACTTGCGTCGGCCGTCGAACGCTTCGTCGGCATGTTTGCCTTTGCGCTGTGGGACCGGGAGACCGGCACGCTCAGCCTGGTCCGTGACCGGCTCGGCATCAAGCCGCTCTATTACGCCAATCTCGGTGGGCTTTTCCTGTTCGGCTCCGAGCTCAAGGCCTTGCGCGCGAGCAACCTCTGGGAACCGGAACTGGACCGCGATGCGCTTGCCGCGTTCCTGCGGTTCAACTACGTGCCGGCCCCGCACACGATCTATCGGGATGTGAAGAAGTTGGAACCGGGCTCAATTCTCAGCTTCCGGCGCGGCGAGGAGGCGCGGATTGCGCGATACTGGGATCTCGCGGACGTCGTTGACACGAGCCTGAGTAACGTCACCGTCACGGTGACGGGCGAAGCCGTCGCGGGCCTGGAGCGCGTACTTTCGGAGGCAGTGCGAGCGCGTCTGGTGGCGGACGTTCCGGTCGGCGCGTTTCTGTCCGGTGGAATCGACTCAACCGCCGTTGTCGCGCTGATGCAGGCACACAGCAGCCGGCCCGTCCGGACCTTTACGATCGGATTTGAAGAGTCCGATTTCAATGAGGCCGAACATGCCAAGAACGTCGCCGCACATCTCGGGACGGAGCATACCGAGCTGTATGTATCCCCCGATGACAGCCGAGACGTCATCCCCCGCCTGGCCGACCTCTACGACGAGCCTTTCGCCGATTCCTCCCAGATACCCACGTTCCTGATTTCGGAATTGACCCGCCGCCACGTCGCCGTGGCGCTGTCGGGCGATGGCGGAGACGAAGTCTTCTGCGGCTACAACAGGTACGTCCAGGGCCAGAGACTTGAACCGTGCATCCAGCATGTGCCGCGTGGGTTGCGCCAGGTTGGTGCGGTCGCCTTGCGGAACCTGTCTCCCGAAGCCTGGACCGCCATGTTCCGCGCGGTGCCGGCGCGGTGGCGTCCGTCCATGATCGGAGACAAGATCCATAAGCTGGCCGATGTACTGCCGGGGGGACGCGAAGAGTATTATCGCCGCTTGATCAGCCACTGGCCGATGCCGGAACAGGTGGTCTGCACTGCGCAGGAACCAGCAAGCCTCATTGACGAGCCATGCCTCTCAGCGCGCACACTGGGGCCTGTGGAACGCATGCAGTATCTGGACACCGCCACGTACTTGCCGGACGATATCCTGACGAAGGTCGATCGCGCCTCGATGGGCGTGTCGCTTGAAGCACGGGTCCCCATGATCGACCATCGGGTCGTCTCCTTCGCGTGGACGTTGCCGCTGCACATGAAACTGCGGGATGGGACTGGCAAGTGGCTGGTGCGGCGTCTGCTGCAGGCCTACGTGCCGCAAGCGCTGATCGACCGCCCGAAGGCCGGATTCGCGATTCCTCTTGGTGCCTGGCTGCGCGGCCCCTTGCGGGACTGGGCAGAGAGCCTGCTGTCGGAACAGGCACTGAACGCGGAAGGCATCCTGCATGCTCCCGCCGTGCGGGCTGCCTGGGACGCTCACCTTTCCGGCAGACAGAACCTCCAGGACCGGCTCTGGGGCGTCTTGATGTTTCAGGCCTGGAAAGGCCGGTGGCTCGGCTGAGATTCAATCAGGGAGCCCCCACAGTGTCTTCATGTCCCACAGGGGGGGACGTGCACCTTGGTCGATGCTGACCACTCATTGGTCATGGGCGTTGGGAGGAGACGATCGTCTCATGCGTTGCTCATGAAACGCTTCTTCGTTCCTCGGACGGATTCTCGTTCCGGTCTCCTGAATCAAGTCAGATCTACTGTAACTTGAAGATGCTCGATTCTGCCGAGAAGGCACCAGTCAAAGGGTCACGAGGTCTGCTGGTTTTTGTGTCATTCGATGTGTAATCCCAATTGATTGGTGGTGAGTGAGGGTCCGATTACGATGGTTTCTCGGAGGAGCAGGATTGAAGCGCAGCACGCTTCGATCCCAAGGATCACTAGTCAAGATCGTGAATAGAAGCCAAACACGCAGCGATACGTGAAATGAACCCATTCAGAGTCCTGATCGAGAGCCTTAGGTACGCGAAACGTGTGCACGACGGCAAACCCGTCATTAGTACCGTTTATCCGATAAGGATGGTTCCCCGTTGGCAGGGCGGTTCGGGAATCCCTCAGATCTCCAGAATATTTGAGAAATCCGAAGATAGAATCAAAAGAAACCTCGCTGAGCTTGCAGAATTTAAACGTGTTGTCGAAGAGATCGAGCTCGGCCGCAAGGAATTCAGTATTGAATGGCGAAGTATGATGCCAGTATTGGATGGTCTGTCGATCATGTGGGCGGCAGCCAATACAGGCAGAAGGTTCGTCGAGATTGGGTCGGGCACATCGACCCGATATGCGCGAGCCGCGCTTGGCGAAAAGGCCGATCCTGCTTTGCTGATTTCAATTGACCCCGAGCCGAGAAGGGAAATTAACACCATCTGCGATCAAGTTATCCGCAAACCTCTCGAAGAGACTGACCTTGGTCTTTTCGAGGAACTTGAGCCAGGAGACACCGTTTTTGTCGACAACTCGCACCAGTCTTTCATGAATTCAGACGTAACTGCGGTTATGATTGATGTAGTTCCAAGAATTTCAGCCGGTGTACTAATTGGATTTCACGATGTTTTTTTACCTTTTGATTATCCACAGTCGTGGAGCGCTCGCGGTTATAATGAGCAGTACCTGCTCGCATGTTTCTTTCTTTCAAATCCCGATTACTTTCAAGTCGAGCTTGCAAACGCATACGCTTCATCAAAGCAGTATCATTGTGGCCCATTGGCAGGCGTGTGGAACCTCTTGGGAGACGATGTCAAGCAACGAGGTGGATCGGCAATTTGGTTGCGCAAGAACTGAACGGACAGGCGTGATCAGCGAAGACGGCATCAATTCGGATCCGATCGACCCGGTCATAGTCATCACTCCGTTTAAACGGAGAAGACTCGTCATCATTTGATGGTGTCACAGACCGAAAGGCTGGGTGCAAGGTTTCTACCTCTGTGCCGCATTCGCCGACCAGCTTGGTCAATCGCGTTTTTCGTCATCTTGAGAGCCCAAAGTGCCTTGGGGATACCCCCTGCGGCTGCCGTGTTCTGATGTTATCACGGACTACCTGTAGGACGCCCATACGGTGCCCGGTGCCTGGGGTATCCGCGATTCGGGAAACCGCAGTTTCCCGGATCGCGACTGCAGGGTTTTGATCTGTCAGGCTTGGAAGAAAAGGCGGGTCGATTGACGGTCAGCTGGGCTGGCTCCTGAGGAATCTCCACTCTCTGGGGTAGTGCACCGTCCCTTTGTGCTAGCATGTCGACTGCTCAGGCCCCATGTCAACCTTAGGGGCTCGTCGTCTGACAAATGGGCGACGTCTGCAAGCGACTTCCTCTCCCTTCACAACTGAAATCTCGCCGGCGCCTCTTGGACGCACGTTCCCGGAGGTGCCATGCACCTGCACGAACAGGTTCAGAGACATAACCACCCTGCACGGTGCACGCCTGCGAACAAGTTCTGTCTCAGGGACACGCTAACCAGCCGGGTAGATGCCGCATTCCGAGGAAGCTGCAACCCGGGCAGGTCCCGTTTAGATGACGCCAGGCAAACTTCCGGCCGTGGGACCCACCTAGGGAAGCTCCCGGAGGTCCTGCCCGTCCCATAGGAAATAGAACGTGCCCTCACGCTCCTCGTTGAGGCTGCCGGAGACAATCAACAGCCGGCTGGCCTCGCGGAACTGGATGGGGTTGTAGGTGGTTCCGAAATGGCGATGGGCGGCGAAAGGCAGTTCGGTGACGTTGCCCGAGGCCTTGTCAAGGATGGCGCCGGCCGCGCAACCGCTGCCGCAGCCCCACGTGACCAGCCGATAGCGCCCGGCAAAGTTGGCGTGCTTGCCCGCGGCATCCGCAAGCGCGTCGCGCATGAACTCCGGAGCATCCGGATCGATATTCACGGGTGTCGTTTCCGGAAAGCGTTCCGGCTCCACGGCGTAGTCCTGGAACCAGGGAGGCTGCGTTTGAATCAGGTCATAGCCCCAGTCCGGGTCGTGCACGATGACGAACCTGTCCGCCCATTCCCAGATCGGCTGGTCCCAGTCCGATCCGTCCTGCGGCTCCAGGCTCAACATGCCGTCGCCCAGCACCCGCCCGGCTTCGATGTCGATGATCGCGGCGCGGCGAAAACTCACCATGAAGGACGTGCCCGCCGTGCCGGCGTAGTAACGCAGGCGCCAGAGACGAGGCCGTTCCGGGACCGGCTCGAAGGCCTCGAGCCGCGGGATGCCGCCATGGGTGACCAGTTCCACCCGCAATCGCGGCTCGGACGTGCTGATTGCCCAGAACCCGTAGTCGTCCAGTTCCTTTGTCCAGCCGTCGATGTCCGCATGGGCCACGACCGGAAGAAACGTCATCAGGACGAAGAGGGCCCGGCACGCGATGGTGCGGCTTGCTGCTGTCATCGCCTTGTCTGTCCTCCGCTCAGCGTCGTTCCAGGAACCCGCTCAGGAACGCATCGAGGTTGCGGCCCAATGCATCGGACAGATAACCGCCCTCCTGGACCAGGGCTGTCGGCAGGCTCAGGCCGCCAGTCAACCCGCCGATCCGCCGAAACCCATCGGTGGTGATCGCAAGACCCGCCAGCGGGCCCGCCTCGTACGCGTCCAGCCCCAGCGCGACGACCAGCGCCTGCGGCGCGAAGGCGTCGATCGGGTCCAACGCACCCTTCAGGCTTTCAGAATAGGCATCGTCCGCGGTCCCGCGCGGCAGCGGGATATTGACGTTGGCCCCTTCACCGGGCCCTTCGCCGCGTTCGTGCGCGTACCCCCAGAAGAACGGATAGAAGACCGCCGGATCGGCGTGCAACGAAACCGTGAGCACGTCGGCGCGCCGGTAGAAGATCCCCTGTGTACCGTTGCCGTGGTGCACGTCGACGTCCAAGATCGCCACGCGCGAGAACTGCGCGCATAGGATCTGTGCCGCGATCGCCGTGTTGTTCAGGGAGCAGAACCCACCGGCCATATCCGCAAAGGCGTGGTGTCCGGGCGGCCGGCACAGTGCATAGACCTCTCGTTCCCCGTGCAACAGCGATGCGGCGGCATGTGCGGCGCTGTCGGCACTGGCGCAGGCGGCCGGCCAGGTCCCTTCCGAAATTGGGCAGGCGGTATCGGCCATATGGTATCCGGCCCGACCCACAGGCGAGCTTGGATAACCGGCGCGGCTGCCTCCGGGATGCACGTTGGGCACCACTTCGGGACCCGCCCCCTCGATGCGCCGCCACTGCGTGCAGATCGTCTCCAGGAACGCCAGGTAGTCGGGCGAATGGACCGCAGCGCGGGACCCGGGGCCGCTGGGCGGCGGCTCCACGATTTCGTGTCCCGCACCTTCGATTGCTGTCAGCAGCGCATCGGCCCGCTCCGGCACCTCCGGCGACGGCCTCAGTGTTCCGGCGACAAGGAAGTGCTGCGGCCGATGTCCGCGATGGTCGGGCGAATAGATGACGCGCATGCCGGACGAAACCGATTCCCTGCTTGCATGCCGCCGGACCCGGCGGCCACACTCCTCTGACATGACCATGGCAGCGACCCGGCCGCAAAGGCAAGGGTGATCCCGTCGGAGGGCATGGCGGATGGCGGAATTGATCGACATGACGGCCGGATCGGTCGGTGAGCTCGGGTTCTTTTGCTACAAGAGCAAGCGCAAGTCGGCCGGCTACCGGGCGAAGCAGGCCTGGCTCGAGGCCCGCTTTGCCGAGGGCATGCGCATGAAGTTGCTGATGGTCGACGGCCGGTCGCGCGGGTTCGTCGAGTGGATCCCGGGCGACTATGCTTGGCGCGCGATCCATGCCGCGAACTATGCCGTGATCCACTGTATCTGGGTGATCGGCAGCACCAAAGGGCAGGGCTACGGCCAAGCCCTGTTGGAGGATTGCGAAGCCGCGGCAAGCGGGGCCGGCTTGGACGGCGTCGCTGCGGTGGTTACTGCGGGCAACTGGCTGGCGGGCGAGCGTCTGTTCGCCAGGAACGGATACGAGATCGTCGATCATGCGCCGCCGCGCTTTCGGCTGGCCGTCAAGCGTTTCGGTGCAGCACGGCCACCGTATTTCCCATCGGATTGGGACGCCAGGTGTCGGCCGAGTGATGACGGCGTCGATGCATTCTACAGCGATCAATGCCCCTACATCGCCGACACCTTGGACGCGATGCGGTCGGTCTGCGAAGACCAATCAGTCTCGTTTCGCGTCCGCAAGCTGGGGAGCGCCCAAGAGGTCCGTGATCGCGCGCCGTGCGCGTACGGCGTTTTCGGTGCCGTCCGGAACGGCCATCTGCTAACCTATCACCCCATAGGAGGAAAGGAATTCGCCGCCAGGTTGCAGGAATCTTGAAGCCCCTCGATTGACTCAGCGCAAAGAGCCGCGGCCGCAAGAGAGGCAAACTGTTGCCGGTTTCGTGCAGGTTTGTTCTGTTTTTATGAAGTTCGTCGAGGGTGCCAGCTGCGGCTTGAGGCCGGCATGTGGGCCGGCCAGTCCCGTTCGGCGGCCGAGTGGAGACACAAATAGCCCTTCAGAGGGGTAATGAGGCATAAGGGGGAGGTGTCGTGAGCATTGTCGATGGCGATGTTAGTGCGGACCCCGAGGTGGGCCGCACGCGGGAGTAAAGCATGGGGTTGGCGGAATCGGCACTTACCGTGCTGCCGGAGATCCTTCGGCGGTGCGAATCTCGGAGACTGGCGGTTTTCCTGGACTACGACGGCACCTTGACGCCGATCGTCGCCCGACCGGAATTGGCGATCCTGGCGGAAGACATGCGCGAGACCCTGCGCAGCCTGGCAGACCATTGCACGGTGGCGATCGTCAGCGGGCGTGCCTTGTCCAATGTCCAGGGGCTGGTCGGTTTGGATTCGCTTATCTATGCCGGCAGCCACGGGTTCGAAATCCTCGACCCGCAGGGAGGGGAACTCCATCACGAAGAGGGGGCTGAATTCGTGCCCCTGATTGCAAAGGCGGCCGAAACTCTGCAGTCCAGGCTGGGTGATATCGAGGGCGTGCTTGTGGAGCCGAAGATCTACGCCCTGGCGGTGCATTATCGCTTGGTCGCGGAAGCCGATGTCCCGCGGGTCGAGGACGAAGTGAATGCCGTTGTGGCGGCCGAGCCCAAGCTTCGGAAGACCGGTGGAAAGAAGATCTTCGAGGTCCGTCCGGCCATGGACTGGCACAAGGGACGGGCATTGGAGTGGCTGCTGCGGGCGCTGGACCTGGATCGTGCGGATGTGCTGCCCGTCTATGTCGGCGACGACGAAACGGACGAAGACGCTTTCCGCGCCCTGGAGGGGCGTGGGCTGGGTTTCATCGTCGCAGACGCCCCGGTCACATCGGCCGCATCCTATCGGCTGAATGACACGGATGAGGTGAAGACGCTGCTCGATGAGCTGGCAGCTCGTGAAAAGGGAGCAGGATCATGAGCGAATGGTCCCTGGTCTATTCCGGCTTCGATCCGGACAACGAACGTCTGCGCGAGGCTATGTGCGCCCTGGGCAACGGGCGGTTCGCCAGCCGCGGCGCGGCCGAGGAAGCCAAAGCCGGTCCCGTGCACTATCCCGGCACCTACATCGCCGGCTGCTACAACCGGCTTGATACGGAGGTCGCCGGCCGCGTTGTCGAGAACGAGGATCTGGTGAACACGCCCAACTGGCTGGCCACCACATTCCGGTTCGACGACGGGCCGTGGTTCGATCTTGAGGCGGTGACGATCGTGACCTACGTCCAGGAACTGGACATCCAAAACGGCATCCTGAAACGAGAGGTCCGCTTCGAGGATCCGGAAGGTCGTGTCACCACGCTCAAGACCCGTCGGTTGATCAGCATGGCGGACGCCTTCCTGGCGGCACAGGAAGTGACTTTGATTGCGGAGAACTGGTCCGGCTCGGTGACGTTCCGTTCGGCGTTGGACGGCCAGGTGATCAACGAAGGTGTGGACCGATACAAGGCTTTGGACGGCCGCCATCTAAGACCGATCGCCACCGGCGGCGAGGGCGACGTCATGCATCTCACCGTCGAAACATCCCAAGCCGGAATGCGCATTGCTCTGGCGGCACGGAGCCTGCTCAACCGGAATGGTCAGTGGCAGGACCTCGAACCGGTCCTGATCGAAGAGCCGGGATATGTCGCCCACGAAATCACCGCTGATATATCCGAGGGCGAACCCCTGTCGCTTGAGAAACTGGTCGCTTTGCACACCTCGCGCGACAACGGCATTTCGGAGTGCGGGCTTGCGGCTCGACAGACGGTGCGCCGGCTGTATTCATTTGAGACCGTCATGGAACCGCACATGCAGGCGTGGCGGTATCTGTGGGACCAGTTCGACATCAGGATCGAAGACGAAGATAGCATGGGGCTTGTGCGCGCGCAGTTGATCCTGCGCCTGCACATTTTCCATCTGCTGCAGACCGCCTCACCGCACACGGTCGATCTCGATGTCAGCGTCCCGGCGCGCGGGTTGACTGGTGAGGCCTATCGCGGCCACGTGTTCTGGGACGAGTTGTTCATCTTCCCGATTCTCAATCTGAGAATGCCGGAACTCACGCGGTCTCTTCTGATGTACCGCTATCGCCGCCTCAACGAGGCTCGTGCCGCGGCGGCGGACATCGGCGCCCGGGGCGCCATGTATCCCTGGCAGAGCGGCAGCGACGGGCGCGAAGAAACCCAGGTCATCCATATAAACCCCAAATCGGGGCATTGGCTGCCGGACAACTCGCACTTGCAACGGCATGTCAGCGCCGCGGTCGCCTATAACATCTGGCAGTACTATCAAGTGTCCAACGACAGGGAATTCCTGGCGTTCTACGGTGCTGAAATGCTGTTCGAGATTGCCCGGTTCTGGGCCAGCCTTGCGGTTCTCAACACTGAAACCGATCGATATGAGATCCGCAGCGTTATGGGACCGGACGAATACCACGACGGGTATCCCGATGTGGACGATCCCGGTCTGAATAACAACGCCTACACGAACGTGATGGTCACCTGGATCTTGAAGCACGCTCTGGAGCTTGAGGAGATCCTGCCCGCCGACCAGCTTCGCATGTTGCGTGGCAAGCTGGGAATAACCGACGAAGAACTTGCCCATTGGAACGAAGTTAGCCGCAAACTGAAGGTGTCGTTCCACGATGGAGGGATTATCAGTCAGTTCGACGGCTATGAAGACCTGGAGGAGTTCGACTGGGAGGGTTATACGGAGAAGTATGGCGACATCCAGCGCCTGGACAGGATTCTGGAATCGGAGAACGACACGCCCAACCGCTACAAGGCGAGCAAGCAGGCCGACGTGCTGATGCTGTTCTATCTGTTCTCGTCCGACCAGTTGAGCGCGCTGTTTGAGCGGCTGGGGTACGAGTTCGATCACGAGCAGATCCGTCGGAATATCGACTACTACGATCGGCGCACGTCGCACGGCTCGACGCTCAGCCGGATCGTACATTCCTGGGTCATCGCGCGCGCCGACCGTGCAGCCTCGTGGAAGCTGTTTGCCATGGCGTTGGAAAGCGACATCGGTGACATTCAGGGCGGAACCACCGCGGAAGGCATCCACCTCGGGGCGATGGCCGGCACTGTGGACCTGGTCCAACGCTGCTACACCGGCATCACCATGCGGGAAGATGCTCTCTATCTGGATCCGTGCCTGCCGCACAGCATCAGGCAGCTGACGGTGCCGATCCGTTATCGCGGGCACGCGATTAAGCTCGATATCTCGCACGAGCGGCTCCTGGTTCACGCGTTGCGATGCGAGGGCGAGGCCGTGACCGTCCGGGTCCGTGGGCGCAGCCATGCGCTGAAAAGCGGAGAAACGGTGGAATTCACCCTGGCGGAAGAGGAGCTTGCTGCCGCGGCTCAGTAGGGACCGGGCCGTTGTGCCGGTGCGCGGATCGGTGATCCTGTCGATTGCCGGCCGCGTACTCCACATCATGACAGAGTATTCAGCAGACCGGGCGCTTCTCAGCCGTTCTTGGCTGCGCGCGGCAGTCGCGGCGTTGGCGATCGGGGCAGGCTTGACAACGGCCGCCCTGGCAGCCGCTCAGACCGACGCGGACGCACCGCTATGTGGCGCCGCCGGGGACTGGGTGGATCCTGCAACTGGTGGACCTCTGGGCCAGAACGACGTTATTCGCGGGCTTTCCGACAGGTCGGCCGTGCTATTGGGCGAAAGCCACACCAGTGCGGAACATCACCGCTGGCAGCTCTCCGTGCTGGCGTCGCTGCACGGCCAGAACCCCGAACTGGCGGTCGGGTTCGAGGCCTTCCCGCGCCGGGTCCAGCCGATTCTGGACGAATGGTCTCAGGGCCAGCTTGGCGTCGATGAGTTCCTCGACAAAGTGGAGTGGAGCGAAGTCTGGGGCGTCGACCCGGATCTTTATCTTCCCCTGTTGCACTTTGCCAGGATGCACAGGCTTCCGGTCGTCGCGTTGAACGTGGAGCGGTCGTTGATATCGCGTATCGGCGCGGATGGGCTGGAGGCGGTGCCGTCGGATGCGCGGGAAGGGGTCGGCGAGCCGGCGCCGGCGACGCCGGGCTATCTGCGCCGGCTGGGGCAAGTCTATCTCGGCCATCAGGGCGCGCCGGGGTCGGCGCACCAGGGCGATACCGAAACGGCTGAGGACGAACCCGACATCGAGACCGTGCTGGAAGATCCTGCGTTTCAGCGTTTTGCCCAGGCTCAGCAGTTCTGGGACCGGGCGATGGCCGAGGCCATTGTGGAAGCCCGATCGCGACCGGACGTCACTCAGGTTGTCGGAATCATCGGCCGCGGTCACATGGAGCACGGAGACGGCGTTCCCAAAGAGCTCGAAGATCTGGGCGTCGGCGACCATGCCGTGTTGCTGCCGTCGCCGGTGGCGGAGGATTGCGCCGAGCAAGCGCCGGGCCTTGCCCAGGCGGTGTTCCTGGTCGATCCCGTTGTCGAGCGGCAGGGCGCACCGCGCCTGCGTTTGGGGGGGCTATATCGAAACGGCGGACGGCGGCGCCCTGGTCGAACGGGTCGTCGACGACAGTGTCGCTGAAGTGACGGGGATTGCCGCCGGTGATCTCATCGTCGAGGCAGCCGGCGTTGCGGTCGGCAGTGCCGCCGACCTAATCGACATCATCGGACGTCAGGCACCCGGCACCTGGTTGCCGTTGGCCGTCGAGCGCGATGGTGAACGCCTCGACATGGTGGCGAAGTTCGACCCCGCGACCCAGTCTCCTTGATCCGACCGGTATCGATGCGCCTGCGCCTTGTCACCCTGCTGACCGTGTTGTTCGTGGTGCCGTGGCATGCGTTTGCGTCCGTGCGCCACGATGTGACTGTCGTCGTCGAGCCGGAAGATGGCGCAGTCACCGTCACCCACAGCCTCGAGATCGAGGCCGGGAAGGGCGCGACGCTTGTTTTGCCCGACCGGATGACCGTTCGCAGCGCGACTTTGAACGGAAGACCGATGCCGGCTTCCGCTCAGGGCCGGAGGATTGAAATCGGACCGGTTGCCGGCGGCGCGGCGCGTGTGGTGATGACCTACGACGCACGGCCCTGGCCTGGGTCAGAAACGCGCGGCGCCTTCGTTGGTCCGCCGGGTGCGTTCCTGCCCGCCGGGAGCGGCTGGCTGGCGACCGTTGCCGACACAGACCACAGCTATCGCCTTGCAATCGAGGTTCCGCTTCCCTATCGGGCCGTCGTCACCGGGCGGCTGATCGATGAGACCGAGGCGAACGGCCGTTATCGGGCGGTATTCCAGTCGGAGACTCCCTTGGAGCCGCCGTCCTTGTTTGTCGGACAGTTCGTGGTGGGTGAACGAATCCATGAAGGCCTGCGTTTGCGCACTTACTTCCCCGCATCCGATACGTCCTTGTCGCCTACCTATCTGGATGCGGCCGCGGAGCACATCGTTCGTCTAGCCGGCCAGATCGGCCCCTATCCATTTGCGGGATTTGCCATCGTCGCCTCGCCACAGCCGGTCGGGTTGGGATTTCCGGGCCTGACCTATGTCTCGGAACGGATCCTTCCGCTGCCGTTCATGCGGTGGCGTTCGCTGGCCCATGAAGTGGCGCACAACTGGTGGGGCAACGGCGTGGGCGTGGATTATGCCACAGGAAACTGGGCAGAGGGGCTGACCACCTTCATGGCGGACTATGGCTTGGCGGAAGCCGCCGGTCCCGATCGGGCCAGCGCCATGCGGCTTGAATGGCTGCGAGACTTTGCGGCCCTTCCGGCGGCGCGCGATCTGCCGCTGCGCCAGTTTGTCTACAAGGCGCATGATGCTGCCCAGGTGGTCGGCTACAACAAGGCGGCATTCCTGTTCGTGATGCTGCGCGACCTGCTGGGAGAAGACGACTTCTATGTGGGCCTGCGGTTGTTCTGGCAGAGGAAGCAGTTTCAGACGGCGTCGTGGGACGATCTGCGCCTAGCACTCGAAAGTGCGGCGGGTGCGGACCTCTATTGGTTCTTCACCCAGTGGCTGGACCGGGCCGGCGCGCCGTCCTTGGCGCTGGGATCGGCCGAGATCGTTGCCGGGACGGACGGGGGCACCGTGTCGGTCCTGCTGGCACAGTCTTCGCCGCACTACGATCTTCAGGTTCCGATCCGGATCGAGACCGAGCAGGATTCGGCCGGTCATCGGGTCCGATTGGCGGCCGCCGAGGGTCATGCCCGGCTGGCCACGTCGGGACGCCCCCGCACGGTCGCCTTGGATCCTGATCACGAGCTGTTTCGGCGATTGACGCCCGGCGAGGCGCCGCCGATCCTGCGTGACGTGACGTTTGCGGCGAATGGTGCGCTTCGCATTGAAGTCGGGGAGGACACCCCTGCGCAATCGGCGGCGCAAGCGTTGGCCGGTCGGCTGATGGATGCCGGGCTGCATGAGGTGACTGACATGTCGACCGGTCCGGTTTTGTTGATCGGCCTGGACCACAGGCTTGACCAGGCCCTGGATGAGCTGAATGCCGGACCGGTTCCGGATTCTCTTGCGGGCCGCGGCACTGCCCGGGTCTGGACCGTGCGCCGCGAAGGCGCCGGGCCGATCCTGGTGGTCGCAGCCCGGGACACCGCCGCATTGGAAGCGTTGCAGAGGCCGCTCCCGCACTACAAGAGACAGAGTTTTCTTGTTTTCGAAGGGTCAAGAGCAATCGAACGCGGTGTCTGGCCGGCGGATAGCCGGGCTTTGACGGCTACGTTGGAGTAGGGGCGGTCCGAAGCAGGCGGCAACGCCGGCCTCAAACGAAGACGGCGGTCACCTTACCAAGATCCGGGAAGACTGCTTGCGCCGACGCGGGTCGGTCGACCCAAACGGTTTTGACCACGCTGCCCAGGGTCACGATCGCGCCCGACGTCAGGGGCTGTCCGCGGGCGCCCAGATGGTTGGCGAGCCAGAGCAGGGCCTCGACCGGATCGCCCAGAATGTCGCCGCCGTTCCCACGCCCGGCCTCCGCACCGTCGATCAGCAGCCGGCCTTCGACCGCGCCGATATCCGACACGGTTTCGGGCCGGGATTCCGGGCCGGTCACGCAGGCCAGGTTGAAGAAATCATCGGCGATCAGGGTCGGCGCGCCCAGGCTCTCGTAGTCCTCAAAGCGGTCTTCGACGATCTCCAGGGCCGGCATCCAGGCGGCGATTGCGGCGGTCACGGCCGTGCGGTCGTGCGGTGCATCTTCCGGCTGAAGGTCCCTGCCGACCCGGACGGCGATTTCGCACTCCACGCCCAACCTGAAGTGATCCGTCAACGTGAACTCCATGCTGTCGATCGCAAGTTTTGGTGCGAAGAGGCCGCCGGCGCAGGGCTGGTCGATTCCCAGATAGTCCTGCATGATCCGCGTGGTGCAGCCGATCTTGTATCCGCACAGCGTCCCATAGCCCCTGCCGCTCAGTGCGGCGTGCAGCATGTCCTGAACGTCGTAGGCCTCGGCGGTGTTTTCCGGTCTCGCATCAGGCGGCAGCGGACCCGTGAGGCGCCGGGAAAGGCGGTTTTCACAGAGCAGAGAAGCTGCAGTTTCAACATTTAGTTGCGTCACGTCTCGAACATCTCCGCCACGATAGTAGAACGGCGCGCAAGTCTTTGGACGCATCAGTAAAGCATACTATGATACGCCCGTCTTTACCGGGGGCGGGTGTGTCGTTCCATGAGCGTTGAGTGTAGCGATATCCAAGAGGCCCAGCTGCGCGACCTCTTCGAGTATTGGGATGAAAAACGGCGTGATCGCAGGATGCCGTTGCGTTCGGAAGTCGATCCCGCAGAAATTCCGTCGCTGCTGCCGCATATGATGCTGGTCGACACGGCCGAGACGCTGTCCGATTTCCGCTACCGTCTGTTCGGCACGTCGGTCTGCCAGGGCTTCGGCCATGACAGGACCGGCGAGCGATTTGGCGACCTGCCGCAGATCGACAATTACGATGCTGTCTACGAAGGTTATTGGCTGACCTATACCACGGGCGAACCGCAGTATTTCCCCGGACGGATCGTCTCCGAGCAGAAGGACTACATCAGCTATTCCCGTCTGACATTGCCATTGTCCGAGGTGGGCGCGGCAGTGGATATGATCCTCGGCGGTGTGGTGTTCTTCCAGACGGGCAAGCGGGGCCGCTGGCTGTAGCGGAGTGACGCTGCCACGTCCCTATAAGAATCCGCCGACCAACTGAAAACACAGGACGGAAACGATCTTGACCTGCCCGGGTGCGACCGGTGTCACCCGGTGTGGCACCAGGCCCCCCAACAAGGCGAGCGTCTGGCCCGGCTGCAGGTCCACAAACACGGCCCCCTCGTTGAGTGTCCGACCGATGTGGGAAAGCGGCTCCTCGATACGATCCGGGTAGGCGCAAAAAAGACCGGCGCTGTTGCAGGCCGGATTTGTGCTGTAGAGCGACGTGATCAGCGCCAGGTCGCAGGTCTCGACGTCCCGATGCAAGGCGAGGTGATCACCGGCGCGTTGGTAGTAGGTATATGTGCCCCGCTGGCCGGTCGGAGCGAACCGCGCGTACGTTATCTGTTGAAGTAGATCCACCGTTGCGGAACTCTGATAGATCGCGTCCTGGACATTGCCGCCGTCAATACTGAGGAATTTCCGCTGCGGCTGACCTCCACGCACCTCTTCCGGGTCGGGCTCCGCCGCGAACTGCTCCGCGGCGCATGAGAGCCGAGCCAGAGCCTCTGCCACCAGTTTCCTGAAATAGGGTTCCGGGAACAGGTCCTCGTAAACGGCCAGCCCCCCCTACGCGCAAGAGAGGCGAGGACAGAAGTGCGTTCGGCACAGCCAGCCGGATCTGGCTTCGACCCGTCCTGGTCGTGGACACTTCCGTCCGGGGACGCATCCGGCGCGGGTCCTTCTAGTAGTCCGACGGCCCAAAGGCGGGCGGCTCTGAAAACGTCACTGAAACCAACAGATCTCGCAACGGACCGGGGAGGGCCTCAAGGGAGAGTTCCCGGCCCTGCACATCGCCCGGACCTGTTGCAAGAACCCCCTCTTTCACGTCCCGCGACAGACGGGTCGCAAAAACACGCTCGAACAAAGACGCGGGTCCGGTAATGGAGAATCCGAGGCCTCCGGGGGCGGAGGTCTTGAAACCCTCCGCCTCGAACACCGCGCTGGCCCGCGCCGTCGTCTCGGCGGATGGTGTGAATTCATTGATATTCGTCGCCGTGATGACGGTGTCGGGTCCGATCCTACGGCCGGATTCGGATCGCAGAAGGACTTCGGCGGAAACGATTTCCCCTTCCGATGGACTTTGTTGTTTCACCGTCATGGTCACGTCAACGCCGGCATCTCTGCAGCGTTGCCCTCATCATGGCTCGGCTGTTCGGCCACCAGTCGTGGCTTCTCCACATTGTCTGGCGAATCCCATGTGCTTGCCATGCTGGAGGTTAATGCAACGCCCAGATAGTGGGTTCCATCACTCACCATTAGAAGGTTTGCAACCAGTGAATCGAGGAACTCGATGACGCTTCGAACGTCAAAGTCGCCGAACTCCCGGTTGGTGCGGAGATGCCGGATCACCTGTGCGGGCGTACGCAGTTCGTCGCAGAATTCGTAGGCCCGTCGTTCCAGTTCGACTAGTCGCACCTGAGTTTGAATTGCGACGGACCGCGTGTCGGTAAGGACAAGCGCGCCGTCGGCGGCGGAAGTGGCCGTGAGCGACCCGCGTTCCGGGTTCTCGATCCAATGCTCTATATACGGGATCACCGGATCCGCCGCGCCGGCCGGGTCGACATCGGGGCGGTAGCGATAGTCGAAATAGTAGGCGATGCGTTCCACGGCGTCCCGATCGAACGGATAGAGCAGCCGATAGGGCGGGATCGGCTGAACGTCGCGTATGCCAAACGCAGCCGCATCGCTGAAATACGGGCTGAAACGGTCTAGTCGCACTGGCGCACAGGCTGTCGGCGCTTGCAGATGCCTGATGGCCGGCAGCAGCGCAAGCGTCTGGTCATAGTCCTCCCTCGTCTCTCCGGGAAATCCGTAGAGCAGGTTCCAATCGACGAAGATCCCGCGCTCGCGACACCATTTCAGCAGTTGTACGTTCCGCAACGCCGTTGTGCCCTTGCGCATCAGTTTGAGGACGTTGTCGCTGAGGCTTTCGATTCCAGGCTGGATGCGATGAACGCCGGCTTGCTCCAACAGCGCGACTTGGGAGCGCTTGAGGTTCGACTTCACCTCGTAGAACAACTCGACGGGCTCGTCCCAAGCGGCGACGCGCGGCAGGAATTCATCGAAGTACTTCATGCTTAAGATGTTGTCGACGACCTGAACGAAGTTGACATTCCAGGTCTCAACCAGGTCCGCCAACTCCTCGAAACTGCGGTCGCCGCTTTTGCTTCGGAAGGTCATCGAGCTGCCATTCAGACCGCAGAAGGTACAGTGCGACTTCGCGCCCCACCAACAGCCCCTGGAGGTTTCCATAAGAAGACTGGGGACGATCTCCGACTCGACCGACGATTCACTCAAGGCGCCGAAATAGTCGCTGTAGTCGGGGACCGGCTGTGCGTCCATGTCGGTGCACAGTTGCGGCGGTCCGGTGTCCCGGCTGGCGCCGTCGGATGCCCGGTAGATGATGCCCGGTATGGCAGTGCGGGACGGTGTTGCCGAATGGCCGCCGGCTAGTGATTGCACCAGGGCCGGGAAACTATGGTCCGCTTCGCCTCCGCAAACGAAATCGACGAAGAGGAACTGGCGGTGCAACTCCGCTCCCATGTCGCCCTCCCAGTTTGCTCCGCCGAAAACGGTCTTGATCCTCGGGAAATGCGCCTTGAATTGCCGTGCCATGGCAAGCGAGGCGATGTTCTGTTCGAAGGTCGAGGTGAACCCGACCAAGTCGTAGCGATCCCATGCGACGGCGTGCAGGCAGTGCTCGATGAAGTACCCCGCTTGGCGCTTGATGCTTAGTAGTCTTCCGATCTTTGCGTCGTTTAGGCCCCAGAGGCCGCGCAAAACGTGCTGGATGTATTCGGCATCGGCCTCGGGCCGGGGACCGTACAGCGAGTCAGTGAAGGTCCATTCCCCGGCAAAGGCCGTGTGCGGCAGATCGGCGTTGATCCAGACAAAATCGTCAACGCCGATCATCTCCGCAAAAGTGAAGTTCAAATAGCGGACATAACATGCAATGCCCAGATCTTCGAGCCTGGCCTTGAGCAGACTGATGCCCAGGCCCGGGCGGTCGAGGCCCCCGAACGGCATGCTGACAAGCAAGACACTCATTTGACCTCATCCGAGGCGGTAGTCGGGTCCCTCGACCTGTCCGGTCCTGAGTCAGACTTCGTCGGAATCGATCTCACCGCGCATCACCATCTCTTCGAGAGCCGAAACATCGTCCTCGTTGATGGGTTCGCCTTCGCCGAAATCTTCCTCTTGCGCGACTACTCCTTCCGCAGCGGCTTCTTCAGACGACCGCGGCGCCGGGCGCGGCGAGATCGGCTGAATCGGCCGGATCGGCCGAACCGGTTGCACCGGTTGGATCGGCCGCACCGGTTGGACCGGCTGGATCGGCCGAACGGGCTGCACAGGCTGGACCGGCCGGATCGGCCTGATCACCCGACACCGGAGCTTGGCGATCAGGACGGCCCGATGGGCGTCGACAAGGCCATGTCCGGTGGCAAGATCGGGTCCGGGACCAGCCGCGTTGCCCCCGGTGTTGGGATGGCAATTGCCAACCGTTACGTCGCGGGCCGTATCGCGCAGGATCTGGCGGATCTGGGCAGGTGTCAGCCGTGGACAGGCCTGCTTGATGAGCGCAGCGGCGCCCGCGATCTGCGGTGCCGCAGCCGACGTTCCGCTGAACGCCGCCCAGCCGTCATCCGACGCCGTTTCGTCGCCGTTCGGGTGGCTTCCTCCGGCATTGCCCTGATCGATGGCATCGTCGGGTTCCAACGGCAGCATGATATAGATGGCACGCGGTCGCATGCCGACGAGACCCGAAAGGTCCGGCACTCGCAGTCCGGGGTAGATGTTGCTCATGAAACCGCTGGCGTAGTCGGATGCCATCAGCGATCCGTCCTCGTCCATGAAGACACCGCCGGCAGAGATCACATCGGGATGCTGTCCCGGGAACCCCCAGTGGCCGTTGCCTGCGGAAAAAACCACCGTGATGCCAGAGGCCACGGCACCTGAGATCGCTGCTGCGAGGGCTTGGTTTGCGGCGGAAAGCGGGCCGGTCCGCTGGCTGCTCCCCCAGCTGCAAGTGATGATATCCGGGTTCAGTCCGACGGCTGCGTTGAAGGCGCCGATGCTGTTCACGAAGTTGATTTTTACCGGCAGAAGCTGCGCGTCCGGTGCCACTGCGAAAACGTTGGCGGATTCGCCGGTGCCATGTCCACTTTCATCACGATCAGGGTTCGCCGCTCCTGGGCCAAGTACCACGGGTACAACGCGATAGCCGCGATTGGCGAAGAATGGATGCGCGTACTGCCCGGAATCGACCATTGCAACCCGGACGTTGCGGCCGGTGATGGCGCCACGATGCGCCCGGTCTGCGTTGCAGCCTAGGGAAACATCTCCCGGAGCATCGAGATGCCAGTAATCCACGCTGGGCGGAAAGGCGGATGGTGCCATGAAATAGCGCGGCTCTTCGATGGCGACGCCTTCAAGCACGTCGTCGAACCGCGAGCCGGCAACTGAGATCAGCCCCGGCCTTTCTGCGTTCTTGCACTCCAGGAATGTCGCAGTGTCCTAAGCCCCTTCCTCTTTGATGACGGGGCGCTCTTCTGTGACGATCGGTGCGCCAAAAGCCTCTTCGTAGGTCTTGGCGCTTCCGGCGATGTTGATGGTCATTTCGCTGGCCTGGAGCACATCGAACCCGGCATCCTGCAGACGCAGAACCGCCCGCGAGACGATGTCTTCTTCCGATGTGAAATTGGCAGCCGTTTCGCTGTTGATTGCTTCTTCAACGTCGAACATTGATACGCCACCAACCGATTTTGGCGACGCCTGGGCAAAGATGCGATCTGGCAGCGAAGACTTGCTGCGGCTACCAGACTTTTTTGAATTGGCAATGTTCCCCTCCCTAAAGCCAAGTGAGTTGAGATTCAGACTTCAAACCGTTGGCGGTGGCATGACGTCGCACGCCGGTGTTGCAGCAGGAGTCTGGTCAGACCGGGGCCAGGATTACGGGCCCACAACCGCTTTAATGGAAGGTGTGCTACTCAAGTCGCGGCTTGCCTGCCCGTGCCCCTGTGTGTTCTTGGATACGCAGAAAAGACCGACGATGTTGAACTGAAAATATCGTCACACAGTGACCTAAGGTTGGTCAACACGATTCTGTCGATCCGTATTCACGAACCAAACCTGTGCAAGAACCAAACCTGTGCAAGAACCAAGGTCAGAACGATTCGGAAGTTAGCCATGATGCGGCAAATCGACTGTGACCCATGTCACAGGCTCGACGGCGAACGAGGCTTTGGCTCAGCGGGCTCTGATGCTCGGAGGTGTATTGTCGGTACTTTATTGGTGTGCGGAGACCGGTGGTGGTCCTCTTAGCCCGACCCGGGCACGAAGCGCAGAACCAGGTCGCGCAGAGTCACGATCCCCACCAGCTCTCCGGACGCCGTCACCAGGGCGCGGGATAGCCGGAACCGTGCCAGCATGCGCGCCGCATACTTGATGTCCATTTCTTGGTCCAGGGTCAGCACCGGTTTCGACATGATTTCGTAGACGTTGGTGCGGTCAGGCGAGCGGTCCTCGCCGATGATCCGCATCGCAATATCGTGCACGACCAGGATCCCGTATTCGTCGTGTTCGTCGCGTCGGTCGATGACGATGGAGCTGACCTGCTCTTCCCGCATCAGGTCCAGTGCTTCCCGCACGGTCGCCAGCCCGTCGATGATATGCGGGGCAGGGGTCATGACGGTGCGGACGGGAACGTGTCTGCTTTCGATCATAGGTCGTCTTCCAGCGCTTCTTCTATGGTTTTCAGTTGCGATGCCAGGCCGACGGCATCCTCGATGTCGACCTGAAAGGCGATTCCGCTTCCGGGCTTTTCGTCGAACTTCCCGGCCTGTGCAATGGACTCCAGGATCATACGACTTCGATGCTGCTCCACAAGGAACAGGATCATGTCGCGCTGGGACTCCAAACTGAGGCCAAAAAACGTCTTCGGGGGGACCAGGCCCTCGCCGCGGGCGCTGGTGATTACCGTACAGCCGGTCGCCCCGGCCTGGCGCCCCACGTCGGTGATCTTGTTGGTCATATCGTCGGTGACCAACACAATGATGAGCTTGAACTTCATGGGCCGTCTTTCCCTTCTTCCAAATCCGTCGGGGCGTCTTCCTTCGCCGCCGGCGTGCGACGAGCCCACCATTCCGACAGCTGAGCGTAGCCCATGACCGTGATCATGGGGAACAGGCTGGCAAGTGCGATCAGACCGAAGCCGTCGATCAGAGGACTGCGGCCTGGCACCGCGGAGGCCAGTCCCAGACCCAGCGCGGTGACCAACGGAACGGTCACGGTCGACGTTGTGACACCGCCGGAATCATAAGCCAGCGGGATGATGGACCGCGGTGCAAAGGCCGTCTGAACGATCACCACCAGATAGCCAGCGATCATATAGACGGTCAACGGCGTCCCGGTGACGATCCGAAAGGCTCCCAGCGCCACGCTGGCGCCGACACCGATCGCGACGGCAATACGAAGGCCCCAGACACCCAGCGCGCCGCTGGACACTTCGTTGGCCTTGATCGCCACCGCGATCAGCGCCGGCTCGGCGACGGTGGTGGCAAACCCGATCGCGGCGGCAAACAGGAAGATCCAGTAATAGTGCCACCATTGGATTTCGGTTCCCTGACCGATGAAAGCCGGGTCGGTCAGCTGCTGCGCCATGATCTCGCCGAGCGGGAAAAGCGCCTCCTCCAGCCCGACGAGAAACAGGGTGAGGCCCAGGATCACGTAGAGGGACCCCAATAGGACGTTGCGCAGGTTGCGGACCGGGCGGCGGAGCACCAGAACCTGGAACACCACCAGAATCAAGGCGATCGGAAACACGTCTCGCACGGTGTCGAACAGCGCCTCGCCCAGCATCATCAGCCAACCGCCCAACATTCAGGTCACCGTTCCAAAGACGAGAACGAACATGATCGGCACGAGGCTGGCAAAGGCGATCAGGCCAAAGCCGTCGGTCAGCGGGTTGCGGCCGCGGATCACTGTGGCAAGACCGATGCCAAGCGCCGTGACCAACGGCACCGTGATGGTCGAGGTCGTAACGCCACCGGAATCGTACGCGACCCCGATGATGTCCGCTGGCGCGATGCCCGTCAGACCCACGATGATCAGATAGCCGCCGATGATGAACCACTGGATCGGCCACCCCTTGATGATCCGGAAGACTCCGATGACCAGGGAAACGCCGACGGAAACGGCCACCGTGTAACGCAGGGCCAGCGCGTAGGATTCCTGCTCGTCCGCGCTCATGGCGCGCTCTAGGGTCTCTGCCCGGACCTCCGCAGCCTCGTCGGCGACCGCGATCAGGGCCGGCTCGGCGATCGTCGTGCCGAATCCCAAAGCGAAGGCAAACGCCAGGAGCCACCAGACATTTCCCTTCTCTGCGAACCGCTCGGCAAGGGTCTCGCCAAAGGGAAAAACGCCCAGTTCCAGGCCCTGAATGAACAGGGTGAGCCCGCCCAGAACCATGACCAGGCCGATCAGCACCCGCTCCAGGTTCGGAAACGGTTGTTGCAGGACGAAGATCTGGAAAAAGGCGATGACCAGGATGATCGGGGCCAGGTCGCGCACGCTGCCAAGCAGCATCCGGCTCAAGGAGATGAGCGGTGTCAACATGCGTGCGGCTTTCCGTCCAGGTCGGGCAGTGTAGGTTGAATCCTCTCGCTGGACTTCAACATTGATTCGATGACGACCACAAGGCAAGAGCCCCGACGTCAGGCCCCATTTTAGGTAACGGTATGCGCACGCAGAAAGGCGACGAGGTCGTCGCGCGCCCCGGCATCCGGCAGTTGCTGCAGCGGCATCTTGGTTCCCGGCAGCAGCACGTCGGGACCCAGTTCAAACAGCTGCGACACCGTCTGCTCCGTCCAGATCAGATCGCTTCGTTTCAGCGCCTCGGAATACCGGTATCCGGGGTAGGTGCCGACCCTCCTGCCGAACAGCCCTTGCAGGCTGGGGCCGGCTCGCGGCACGCCGTCGTCGATCAGGCTGTGGCAGATGGCGCACTTGCGAAAGTGGAAGCTGCCTCGTTCGATCGGGTCGTCGCTTTGCGCCAGTTCTCGGTCGGCACGCTCCACGTCCTGGAAGGGGGTCGTCGATCCCAACAGCGGTTTTCCGTCCTCGACGGTCCAGGCCCGCGCCACCCGGTCGATCCCGCCCGCATAGACCACGCGGTTGTCCGGCGAGAAGGTAATGGCCCAGACCGCACGATAGTGCTCAACCGGCAGGCGCTGGCGGGGCTCGTCGCCGGCCTCCCAGAGGAGAAGCTGGCCGTCCGTTCCGCCCGATGCGATGGTCCTGCCGTCCGGCGACAGGGCGACCGCCAGCACTGCCCCATTGTGACCCGTCAGGGACCGCAGCAGATCGCCGGTCTCAGTGTCCCAGATGCGGACGGTCTCGTCCGAGGAGGCGGTCACCATCCGTTTGCCGTCTCGGCTGACGGTCACGTCGTTGATGGGGAACCCGGCACTGGCAAACCGAAATGGCTCCGCGCCTTCGGCGAGCGGCCAGAACCAAATGGCACCGTCATAGCCGGCCGAGATCACCTGTGCGCCATCAGCGGAAAAGGCCACGGTGTTGACGCTGCCCTCATGGCCCGTCAATACCGCCAGAGGCTTGCCCGTTTCCGCATCCCACAGCCTGACCGTCCGGTCCCACGACGCAGACGCGATGATCCGATCGTCCGCGGAAACTGCCACCGCAACCACCTTCTTGCTGTGTCCTTCCAGAATAGCCACCTGGTCACCCGTCTCGAGGTCCCAGATCCGCACGGTGCCGTCGTCTCCGGCCGAGGCGGCCCGGCGGCCGTCATGGTAGAGGGTGACGGCGTTCACGGCGGCCTCATGCCCAGCGAATGTCCGGACCGGCAGGCGGGTTTCCGTGTCCCAGAGGATCAGCAGGTCGTCGAACCCGCCCGTCAGGGCGCGGGTGCCGTCGGGCGAAACCACGATGTCGCGGATCGGTGCGCCGTGGCCGACGAAATCGGCGCGCGTCACAGCCGCGAGGCTTAAGGCGATGGCCGCCGCCAGCGCGCACAGGACAGCCTTGGTCGTGAAGGTCCGGTTCATCGGCGGACGCGGTGCAGGCAGCCTCTATTCCGCCGGGGCCCTTTGCGCCGCCTTTGCCCGTTCTTCCGCGACCCAGAGGTCGTGATGTTCCTTCGCCCAATTCACGTCGACCCAGCCGCTCCCCATGGCGGAGAAAGCCCCCTGCATGACCAGCGAGTCGATATAGATGTGCGACAGCATTGGCGCGATCATGACCATCGAGACGGACGCGTGCCAGAGCTGGGAGAGCTGCTGCTCCTGCATCGGGGTCAGGTCGGTCGGCAAGTTGAACCCGACCAGGTTCAGGACCGCGAAAGTGTCCGCGAAGAACGAAGTCGTGAACGGGTATAGCAGGGCCCAGCCCGACATGCTGAGCGAGATGCCGCCCAGGATCGTCACCCAGAAGAAGAACTTCTGGCCGGCGTTGAATTTCTTCGACGAGGGGTGGACGCCCTTGGTGAACAGACCGCCGCCCTTGGCCAGCCAGATGAGATCAAGGCGGTTGGGGATGTTGTGCCGCACCCACAGGACAAATTCGAGCGCCAGGCCGGCCATGAAGGCGAAGGCCAGATAGTGGTGCATGTGGCGCCCGGCGCTGAGGATAACGTGAAAGGCCTCCGGCCCGATGACGGCAGGCAGGAAATACCGGCCGTAAAGCATGTTGAGCCCGGTCAGCGCCAGGACAATGAAAGACGCAGCGGTCAGCCAATGCGCAAACCGCTCGACGCTGTTGAAACGGCGGATCAGCTCGCCGCTTTCGCCGTGCTCGATGGTGATCCGCCCCCGGATGGCGAAGAACAACGCCAGTAGGATGATCATGCCCATGATCACCCAGACCCCGTAGACAGAGACGGGTCCGTTGCGGATCGACCGCCAGCTTTCGCCCTCTGACTGGATCAAGATGGCGGCCTGTTGGTCCGGGATCGACACCATGCCGGCCTCGCCCTGGCGGATCGCGCGCCAGAACTCGGAATCGCTCGTATTGCCCAAGGATCGTCCCGGAACGTTGCCTTCGGTCGGCGATTCCGCCACACCCGGCTGCTGCTGCGACAGGGCCGGTCCGGCAGGCAGTGCAATCGCCACAATCGCCGCAAAAAGGACCACGGCCAGGGCATGGCCGAGACCGGTTGCCCCGTTTCTGCGCGTCGGATCGATATGAAACTGCTTCATGACGGTCGTCCTCGGTCCTTGGCCGAAATGGCGTTGTCCTTTCGCCTCACGGCGAACGTTGTTGGTGCACGCGCAACATGAGCTCGTCGCTTCGCGCCGGGTCGAGCGGCTCGTCTTCGGAACCCAGGTAGGTCCCTTTCTTGTCGATGAGAACGCGGCCCTGCTCGTTCTCGCGGCACGCCGCGGTCACCAGACCGACGCCGACGACAGCGAGCAATGCGATCATTCGCCGAAAAAACAAAGACATAACGTGCCCCTGGGGCTGACAGATTGGTTCAGTTCCGTTTGCTTGTGGTCGCATGCGGGAGAGTGCGGAACGACGCCAGAATTGTCAAACGGGCGAGTCCTGCGCGGATTACGGGAACCGGGCCCGGCCAGAGAGGCAGGGGCCTCCTTCCGGAGAAAGAGACCCCTGTTCCCAAACTCTGGCGTCACGCCGGACGGAGGGCCCGCCTAGGCGCCCTTCTGCTGGTACGCCGTGCCCCAACCCCAGGCGCCGGAGCAGAAGCCGCGCGCCACGACCCGCTCGCGATAGATGGCCGACACGACGTCGCCATCGCCCGCCAGCAGGGCTTTGGTTGCGCACATCTCGGCGCACAGCGGCAGTTTGCCTTCCGCCAACCTGTTGCGACCGTACTTCTGGAACTCGACCGAGGAGTTGTTCTCCTCCGGTCCGCCGGCGCAGAAGGTGCACTTGTCCATCTTGCCCCGGCTTCCGAAGTTGCCGGCCTGCGGGTATTGCGGTGCCCCGAACGGGCAGGCGTAGAAGCAATAGCCACAGCCGATGCACAGGTCCTTGGAGTGCAGGACCACGCCCTCGTCGGTCTCGTAGAAGCAATCGACCGGGCACACCGCCGTGCAGGGCGCGTCCGAGCAATGCATGCAGGCGACCGAGATCGACCGCTCGCCGGGCTTGCCGTCATTGATGGTGACGACCCGGCGCCGGTTGATGCCCCAGGGCACTTCGTGCTCGTTCTTACATGCGGTGACGCAGGCGTTGCACTCGATGCACCGCTCGGCATCACAAAGGAACTTCATTCTAGCTGCCATAATAGACTACCTCCCTAGGCCCGCTCGATGCGGCACAGCGTTGCCTTGGTTTCCTGCATGTTGGTCACCGAATCGTACCCGTAGGTCTGGGCGGTGTTCGATGCCTCGCCGAGCACGTAGGGATCGGCGCCGTCAGGATAGCGGCTTCTGCGATCTTCGCCCTGCCAGTGTCCGCCGAAGTGGAACGGCATGAAGGCGACACCGGGACCGACACGTTCGGTCACCATTGCCCTGACCTTCACCTTTCCGCCTTCGGGACTGTGGACCCAGATCATTTCCTCGTTTCTGATGTTGAGGTTGTTGGCGTCGCGCGGATTGATCTCGCAGAACATGTGCTGCTGCAATTCCGCCAGCCACGGGTTCGACCGTGTCTCGCCGCCGCCGCCCTCGTATTCGACCAGCCGGCCGGATGTGAGGATGACCGGGAAGTCCTTCGAGAAGTCCTGCTTCTGGATCGACTCGAACATGGTCGGCAGTCGGTACATCTTCCGGTCGGAATAGGTCGGATAATCCGGCACCAGATCCCGTCGGTTGGTGTACAGCGGCTCGCGGTGCAGCGGTACCGGATCCGGGAAGTTCCAGACCACGCAACGCGCCTTCGCATTTCCGAAGGGCGCGCAACCATGCTTGATGGCGACCCGCTGTATGCCGCCCGACAGGTCGGTCTTCCAGTTGGTCTTGTCGCCTGCAATGGCCTCGATGGTCTGGCGTTCTTCCGGCGTCAGGTCCCCATCCCAGCCAAGCTTCTTCAGCATGGCCATGGTGAATTCCGGATAACCGTCCTTGATCTCCGAATCCACCGAATAGGACCCTTCGGCCAGCAGGTTCTGACCCTCGCGCTCGACACCGAAACGCGCCCGGAAGGTCAGCCCGCCCTCTGCGACCGGCTTGGACGGGTCGTAGAGGTTGGGGGTGCCGGGATGTTTCATCTCGGCCGTTCCCCAGCACGGCCACGGCATGTCGTAATAATCGCCGTCCGCCGGGCCTCCGACCGCCTGCAAGGTGATCTTGTCGAAGGTGTGCTGATACTGCATGTGCAGCTTGATGCGCTCGGGCGACTGTCCCGTGTAGCCGATGGTCCACAGACCGCGGTTGAGTTCGCGGGTGATGTCCTCGATCACGGGCTCGTTGTCTTTGACCTCGATGTTCTTGAACATCTCGTCGGCCATGCCGAACTTGCTTGCCAGGAGATACATGATCTCATGGTCCGTCTTGCACTCGAACAGCGGGTCGACCACCTTGTCGCGCCACTGCAGTGAGCGGTTGGACGCGGTGACCGAGCCATAGGTCTCGAACTGAGTCGCCGCCGGCAACAGATAGACACCGTCCGACCGGTCGTTCATGACGGCCGTCATGGTCGGGTAGGGGGCGATCACGACGAGAAGGTCCAGCTTCTCCATCGCGGTCTTCATTTCCGGCAGGCGGGTCTGCGAGTTCGGCGCATGCCCCCAGAAAACCATGGCCCGGACGTTGTACGGCTGGTCAAGGTTGTCCTTGGCTTCAAGGACACCGTCGATCCAGCGCGAGACCGGCATACCGCTTTTCTCCATCAGGTCCTTGGAGGCGAAGCGGCCGAGCAGGTACTCGTAGTCCACGTCCCAGACGCGGGACCAGTGCTTCCAGGCACCCGTCTTCAGGCCGTAATAGCCGGGCAGGGTATGGCACAGCACGCCCAGGTCGGTCGCGCCCTGCACATTGTCGTGGCCGCGGAAGATGTTGGTCCCGCCGCCGCTCCGGCCCATGTTGCCCAGCGCCAACTGCAGGATGCAGTAGGCACGGGGGTTGTTGTTACCGTTCGTGTGCTGGGTGCCGCCCATGCACCAGATCACGGTGCCCGGGCGGTTGTTGGCCATCGTGCGCGCAACGCGCCGAAGCTGGGAACCAGGCACCCCTGTAACGCGCTCGGTCTCCTCGGGCGTCCACTTTTTAACCTCTTCGCGAATCTGGTCCATGCCCCAGACACGCTGGCGGATGAACTCCTTGTCCTCCCAGCCGTTCTCGAAGAGGTGCCACAGGATGCCCCAGACCAGACCGACGTCGGTGCCCGGACGGAACCGGACATATTCGTCGGCATGCGCGGCGGTACGCGTGAAACGCGGGTCGCAGACGATCAGCGGCGCGTTGTTTTGCTCCTTCGCCTTCATGATGTGCTGCAACGAGACCGGGTGCGCCTCGGCCGGGTTGCCGCCGATCAGGAAGATCGCCCGGCTTTTGTGGATGTCGTTGTAGGAGTTCGTCATCGCCCCGTAGCCCCAGGTGTTCGCCACACCTGCGACCGTGGTCGAATGACAGATCCGGGCCTGGTGGTCGCCGTTGTTGGACCCCCAGAAGGCATAGAACTTGCGGAACAGATATGCCTGTTCGTTGTTGTGCTTCGCCGACCCCAGCCAGTAGACCGAATCGGGACCCGACTTCTCGCGGATCTCCAGCATCTTGCTGCCGATTTCGTCGATCGCCTGTTCCCAGCTGATCCTCTTCCACTTCCCGCCTTCCAGCTTGGTGGGGTACTTAAGCCGGCGTTCGCCATGCGCGTGTTCGCGGACAGCCGCGCCCTTCGCGCAATGGGCGCCCAGGTTGAACGGGCTGTCAAAGCCGGGCTCCTGGCCCACCCACACGCCCTTGTCCACCTCGGCCAATACGGTGCAGCCGACGGAGCAGTGGGTGCAGACGGATTTGACGACTTGCAGCGAGCCGGCACCGGCGGCGCCTTGGGCTTTCGCCGTCTTGGTAACCAGGCCTGCCGAGGTCGCGGATGCTGCGGCAATTCCCCCCCCGCCGCAAGTCCGGACCGCTTCAGAAATGTCCGCCGATCGATCGTTTCGCCGGCACTGCCGGTGAATGTCGCTGACGAACGGGGGCCGAATGCAACCCCGTTTGTCTTCTTGCGAAGCATTCTGTGATCCCTTCCCTAGAGGATTCCGATGGGTCTTGGCTGGTGCGTTGTCCGAGGTACGGGACTAGAAACGCGCCAGGTCGTAGTAGGTCTTCACATGATCGGTTTCCCGATATGTGCCGGTCTCGGCGGACGGCTCTTCGGCCGCCTCCGCGCCACCTGCCGCGACGGCCACGGCCCCGACGCCCAGTGCCAGCCCCTTGCCGGCGGCGCCGAAGAAACCACGGCGGTCGATGCGTTCGCCTTTGTCTTCCTTCATGTCTTCTCCTCCACACTGCCGTTCCCCAAGGAACGGCTTCAAACTTCTTCATGCAGCGGACCGGTGCGCATCGGCGCCCCGCCTCACGCCCGAGCAATCAGCGTGAAACCCTCCTCCTCGATCTGCATGAAGGCCTCGCCGATCTCTCCGACACTGCGGTAGAGACCGGCGTTCTCTGCCGACGCCAGGTCGGCGAAGAACTTCTCGCCCCAAGGTGCCAGGTGCGCCTTGAAGAAGCTGTCTTGGTCGTAGACCGAGAATTCCCCTTCGGCCGTGCCTTCGATCAACAGGGCCATGGTTTCGCAGACCGAGGCGATATGATCCTCCGGCTCGTTGACGCCGTCCGCGCGCGCGAACCCGAGGCGCTCGTGTGCGCGTCGCAAATCGGCGAGCGGTTTCTCGTTGAGAAAACCCGTCAGGTAATAGGACCCATACGGCACCAGTTCGCCGCGACCCACGCCGATGAAAAGACCGTGGTATTCGCGCTCCAGCCCTTCCGGGTCGGCTGTCCCCAGCCCGCCGCGGAACGCGGTGAAGGCCCGTCCCAGCGCGGTGTCTTCCGCCGCAAAGGGCGCGACGACGTTCATTTCGGTTGCTTCGGGCGGGGCTGACAGCACCCTTGCCAGGAAGGCATAGACTGCCTGCCTGGCCGCCTCTTCAGGATCCTGTTGGCGTTCGGCTTTTGCCTGGGTCGTTCCCACGCCCTAATTCCCCTGTTTTTTTTATTGTTATTCTTGGTGTTAGCGCGCTGATGAGCACTTTTACAAACTCACCTGCGAGTGTACGGCGCGCCCTTGAAGGCGTCCAGTCAATTCCCAATTCCGGCGACGGTCACGCTGTGCCTCCGGGTCCTTCATCGGGGTCATCAGTCTCGGTACTATCTTCTGCAACGGTTGGCGCGTCGGAAACCGTTTCCGGCTCGTCGTCCGCCGTTTCTGCAAGTGGTGCTGTTTCGTCTGCCCCATCTTGGGATGCGTCGGCTTCGGCGGCGTCTGCGACTTCTGCTTCCTCTTTGCCTTCGTCCTCGTCCTGAACCATCCCGCGGCCGATGCGATAGGCCGACTTCATCCCTTCGACCACGGTCGCCGCGTCGGTGAAGTCGTCGTCGTAGTCGACCAGCCCGTCCACGTTGGCCAGCAGCGGGTTGGACCGCCACAGCTTGCGCAAGGCGATGTTGCGGACCGCATCGCTCACATCCTTGGACAGGAACCCAGCATAGTCGGACTCGTAGTCCAGGGTGTCCAGGTCCGGTAGGTCGGCGGGAACGCCCTCTGCGTTCCGGTCGGCCGGGTCGGCCGTTGCCACCGCGGCTTTGGGTGCCGGTGTCTGCTCGTCGGTCGCCGGAGAGCCTGTCGCCGATGCGGGAAGCGCCGCGCCCCGTTTCGGGGTCTCGAGGTCCTGTTCGCTCTGCACCGCCGCCTTGCGCCGCGCCCATCGCGAGAGCCCGCTCTCCCCTTTTGTGGTCATTCGCCCGCCTTGCGCCCGTAGAAACGCTGTTCGATCGGGTGAAGCACTTTTCCGAACTGCTGCGTGTCCATGTCCGCGTTGCGGCGCTTGCGTTTGCGGAAGGGTTCGTCGACATGGTGGGCATCGATGAAGGCCTGCAGCCACGCCATCATCGGCTGGGGCATGTCGACCCGTTCGACGATGTCTTCGCCGCTGTCCAGATAGTCCTGCGCTTCGTAGGGCGAAACCGTCGCATCGACGACCGTGAGTTCCGGGCCCTCGTCGTCTTCGTCGTTGGGCCGCAGGACCACATAGACCGAGGGCGGCGAGTCCGCCAGGTTCACCAGATAGGCTTCTGTTTCCTTTCTGTGCAGCGTGACGGGAAGCGTCGCCGCGTGATACTGCACCCAGTCCTCCCCGTGCGCGATCTCGCGCCAGGCGGCCTCCGCCGGGGCGCCCGGGATCACCGTCACCGGCAACCACCGGTGGTCGGCCCAGGGATGATCGATTGCCCGCCGTTCAACAACCACCCCAACCGGCAGGGTCTCGGTTTTCTTCATGCGCCTCCTCGCCTTGTAAGTGTACCAGACGCGACTGCTCCATGGGGCGCAATTCACATTCCACATCTCGGGAACCGGCTATCCGGCGACAGTGATCGGCTGCACTATCCTGCAGGCGAATGCAATCGATGGCCGGTGGACGGCGCATGCGTAATTCATGCATAGTTACACATGGAAATGCACACGAAGTGGCATGAGAACGAAGGACCAGGGGCGACCGCCGCCAGGCGGTCTCTCAGGGTCGAATAGATGGAAACATTCGGGCAAGCGTTTCTAGCGGCGTTCGATCTTCTTCGGTTCTGGGATCCGGAACTGGCCGGCATCGTTGGGCTGTCGCTGACCATCAGCCTGACGGCGGTGGCCTGTTCGGCGGTGATCGCGCTGCCACTGGCGGCCACGCTGGTGGTGACGCGTTTCCCGGGCAGGACGGCCTTGATCGTCGTGCTCAACGCCCTGTTGGGGCTTCCGCCTGTCGTTGTCGGGCTTGCGGTCTATCTGTTGCTGTCGCGCGCCGGTCCGCTGGGGCCGATGGGGCTTTTGTTCACGCCCACGGCGATGGTGATTGCCCAGGCGATCCTGATCACGCCGATCATCGCGGCGATTGCGCACCAGCTCCTGGCCGACCTATTCGTGGAATACGAAGAACAATTGCGTTCACTCCGGCTGCGCGAAAGCCAGATCTGGCTGACCCTGTTGTGGGAGGGGCGTTACAGCCTGACCACGGCCGTGCTGGCGGGTTTCGGACGTGCTGTTGCCGAGGTCGGCGCTGTCATGATCGTAGGCGGCAATATTGCGGGTGTCACGCGCGTGATGACCACGGCCATCGCCCTGGAAACCAGCAAAGGCGACCTCGCCCTTGCCTTGGGCCTGGGGATGATCCTGATCCTTGTGTCGCTGCTGGTCAGCGCCGCCGCCTTTGCCTTGAAGGGGCTTGCGGTGGGCGGCATTCCTCTTTTCAAGGCGGCGCGCTGAATGCCGCGCGGTGAATATATCGCGCGGGCCTGGCGCGATGCGGACCTTCCGATCCGCATCCGGGACCTGTCGGTAAAGGTCGGACCGACCGTAGCGTTGCGGGACATCTCCGTGACCTTGGCCGGCCGCGGCGTGACAATGGTGATCGGGCCGAACGGCGCTGGAAAAAGCACCCTGCTTCGCACCTTGCACGGGCTGGTCCGGGCAAGCTCGGGCGTTGTCGCCTGGGGAGAGGAGGGGCGTGCGTGCGACCGGGTGCGTCAGGCCATGGTCTTTCAACGCCCGGTCCTGCTGCGCCGGTCCGCACGGGCGAACCTGACCTATGCCCTGAAGCTGACCGGGGTTAAACGGTCCGAACGGACGGCGGAGGCGGTCCGGTTGCTTCGACTTGCCGGGCTGGAAGCCGTTGCCGACAAACCGGCGCGGCGGCTGTCCTGGGGCGAACAGCAGCGGCTGGCCATGGCCAGGGCGATCGGTCTTGCGCCCGAGGTGTTGCTGCTTGACGAGCCGACGGCCAGTCTCGACCCGGGCGCCACCGGCCAGGTGGAGGGGCTGATCCGGCAGGCATCGGAAAATGGCGCCAGGATCGTGATGTCGACCCACGACATCGGCCAGGCCCGGCGTCTGGCCGACGAGGTGGCCTTTCTGCATGGCGGCCGCCTGGTCGAATGCGGCAGCGCGGCGCAGCTCTTGAGGGCCCCGGCATCGCCCAGCCTGCGGGCGTTCCTGGACGGCCAGCTGTTGTATTGAGGTTCCCTGAGGAGAGTTGTCTGGTGGTCTTGCGTCGTCTCTTTGCGCCGATCCTGGCCGTCGTGGTTGCCCTATGGTCGACCGCGGCCGTTGCCGCCGACCCCTTCATCACGGTTGCTTCGACGACCTCGACCGCCAATTCGGGCCTGTTCGATTATCTGCTGCCGGTCTTCGAGAAGGAGCACGGCATCGAGGTGCGGGTGGTTGCCGTCGGCACCGGGCAGGCCCTGCGGATCGCGCAAAACGGGGACGCGGACGTCCTCTTGGTGCATCACAAGCCATCCGAACAGGCGTTCGTCGACCAGGGTTTCGGTGTTGCCAGGTTGGACCTGATGTACAACGACTTCGTCGTGGTCGGCCCTGCGAACGATCCGGCAGGGATCCGCCAGGCCGCCGACGTTCTGGACGCACTCAAGAAGACCGCCGCGGCAGGCGCGCCATTCGTCTCGCGCGGCGACGACAGCGGCACCCACAAGGCCGAACGCGCCCTTTGGCAGGCCGCCGGTGTCGGCGCGCCCGAGGCGGGCGACGGCTGGTATCGCGCGACCGGATCGGGAATGGGCACGACCCTGAACATCGCGGTCGGCCTGGACGCCTATGCCTTGTCGGACAGGGCCACCTGGATTGCGCACAAGAACAAGGGCGCCCTGGACCTGCTGGTCCACGGCGATGCCCGGCTATTCAACCAGTACGGCGTGATCCTGGTTGCCCCGGAACGCCATCCGCACGTCAAGGCGAGGGAGGGGCAGACTTTCATTGACTGGCTGGTGTCCGACGAAGGGCAGGCGGCGATTGCGGCCTTCAGGGTCGGCGGCCAACAGCTTTTCTTTCCGAACGCGGAACGGCGGCCCGGTTCCTAAGGGCGGGCAGCCGCCGGTGCGCCAAGCCGTCTGCTTTCAGACTGCCACGACGAACGTGACAACCTTGCGTCCACTTCTGCAGTTATACCGTTCGCCGTTCCGCCGAGGGCCCAAGACGCAGGTGTGCCAGAAGCGGCCCTCAGGAAATCGTCCGGCGATGAATCGTGATGCGGCAGTTCCTGCCTGTTCAGGGGGTTGAAGAATCATTACGGTATTTTCTACACCCACAAAACATCACAAAGGGGAGTTCAATCTCGTGACGGGCAAGACACTGTTGCGGCGTGCTTCAGCCGCACTGGCCGCAGCCGGACTCGCGCTCGCGGCAAGCGCTTCGATGGCCGCTGATATCAAGATTGTTCACATCAACGACCATCATTCCCACCTGCGTGCCGATGGCCGCATGGACCTTGAACTGGTGGGTGAAAGAACGCGCGTACGGGCCGGCGGCTTCCCGAGCGTGGTCACATTGTATGACCGTCTGACCGCCGGTCGGGATGATGTCCTGAAACTGCATGCCGGGGATGCGATCACCGGCGACTTGTACTATACCCTGTTTAAGGGCGAGGCCGATGCAGCTCTGATGAACGAGGTCTGCTTCGACGCCTTTGCGCTCGGCAACCATGAATTCGATGATGGTGACGCAGGTCTGGTGCGCTTTCTGGACGATCTGAAAGCAGGCGAGTGCCAGACACCGGTCCTGGCATACAATGTGCAGCCGGAAGTCGGTGTGTCTCCGCTGACGAAAAACAGTGAAACCGACTACATCCGGCCCTGGGTTGTCCAAGATGTCGGCGGCGTCCAGGTCGGAATTATCGGGATCGTCATTGCCAACAAGACGAAGAAGTCCTCCAACCCGGATCCGACGACGCAGTTCCTGGACGAGACCGAAACCGCCCAGAAGATGATCGACGAACTGACGGGCATGGGTGTGAAGCACATCGTGCTCCTGACCCACTACCAGTACCGGAATGATCTCGCCATGGCCGCAGAGCTGACCGGTGTGGACGTGATTGTCGGCGGTGACAGCCACACCCTGCTGGGTGACTTCGCCGATGTCGGTCTGAGTTCCGCCGGCGCCTATCCGACAATCGTGAAGGATGCGGCCGGCAACATGGTCTGTGTTGCGCAGGCATGGCAATATGCCGCGATCGTTGGGGAACTGAACGTGTCCTTCAATGACGACGGCACTGTTGCTTCCTGTGACGGCACGCCGCACCTGCCGTTGGCCGATACTTTCCGTCGCAAGAACGCGGAAGGCAAACGGGTTGAGCTGGAGGGCGACGCCCGCGCGGCGGTGATGGCCGCCATTGAGGCGAAGCCGGAGCTTTCCATCGTTGCGAAAGATGAGCAGGCCGCCGCCGTCCTGGCCCGTTTCTCCGATCAGGTTGATCAGATGAAGGGTGAAGTGATCGGCGAGGTCACCGAAAAGCTGTGCCTGGAGCGAATCCCGGGTCAGGGCAAGTCCGCCATGTGTGACAAATCCGAGACCGCATCCCAGGGATCGGATATCTCCAATCTGGTGGCACATGCCTTCCGTGACATGAGCCGTACCAGCGACATCGCAATCCAGAATGGCGGTGGGGTGCGCGTTGACGTGGCTGCGGGGCCCTATACGATCGGTGATGCTTATGTCCTGCTCCCATTCGCCAATACCCTCGTGGAACTGGATATGACGGGTGCGGGAATCCATGCGGTGCTTGAAGACGCGCTTGACTTCGCCCTTTCCGAAGGTGGTTCGACCGGCGCCTATCCTTATGCCGCAGGCCTGCGCTGGGACATTGATGCCAGCGCGGAAAAGGGCAGCCGCTTCAGCAATATCGAGTTCCGGGGCCCGGCTGACAGTGCCTGGGTCGCTCTCGATAAGACACGCACCTACAAGGTCGTCACCAACAACTACATCTCTGGCGGCCGGGACGGGTACATGACCTTCAAGGACGTGGTGAAGGATGGCCGGGTTGTCGATACCTATCTCGACTATGCCCAGTCCTTCGTCGATTACGTGAAGAAGCAGGGGAAGATCGGCAAGCTGCCCGCTGCTGACTATTCCACGAAGTCATTCACACGCTGAATCCGACACGGCTGTTATTTCGCACAGAACGGGCCGCCGGCATCCCCGGCGGCCTCTTTTTTTGTGGATGGTTAGGGTCGCATGCTTGGCTGGTTGATCGAACAGGGGTCGAACGGGGTATTCCGGTCTGGGTCAGCAACGGACTTTGGCCATCGTCGGATGGAACGCCAGTGTCGCGCCAAGAGGCGACACTCATAAAGCGCCTCAATTTGACCGTCGCTTCCGGTACTCTCAACTTCTGTAGCAACTGGGCCGACCGAGGCAGAGTGCGGTGCCCAGAACAAACGGAGCAGATTGCGCATGACCGAAGACTTGAACCTAGAGGGAAGATGCATGTGCGGTGCGGTCACGTTCAATGCGACGGCCAAAAAGCCCAGCGTTGTTGCTTGCCATTGCGATATGTGCCGACGCTGGTCGGCAGGGCCATTCATGGCACTGAACTGCCAGACCGTGACCTTCGAAGGTGAAGACAACATCCGCCGGATACGCTCGTCCAACTGGGCCGAACGCGGCTTTTGCTCTCAATGCGGATCGAACCTCTTCTATCACATCGTCGACAGAGACGATTACCAGGTTGCCGCCGGTCTGTTCGACGACCAATCGGTGTTCCGCCTTTCTCTGCAGGTCTTTACGGACCAAAAGCCCGGGTTCTATGAGTTTGCCAATGAAACGAAAATGATGACGGCTGAAGAGGTGGTTGCGTTGTTCGCACCACCATCGAAGTGAGCCCGCGGGTCGATCAGGCGTCCGTTAGCCGGCGTTCAGCACCACCCGTCCCAGGCCGCGGATATCGTAGCCGCCCAGCGCCTCGGCGTTCTCGCGGAACCGCTCCGTGTGCGCAAAGCCCAGCAGCATCTGGAACGGCGGCTCGAAAAAGTCGTGCCGGTCGATGACGATGTCGTAACGCTCTTCATGCAGCGGGATGAAGTCCAGGCGGAAACGCCGGGCGACCGCCTCGATGCCGAAGGCGACATCGGCCGCACCGTCCAAGACGCCGGTGGCAGCATCGGTTTCTTCGCGCGCAACGGTGCGCGTCCGCTCAACGTCTTCCGGCGCGATGCCGGCGGCGCGCAGCAGGCTTTCGAACAAAAGCTGGCTGCCCGCCTCGGCCTGGCGGTTCTGAAAGACCAGCCCCTTTGACGCCAGGTCCGGCAGGTCCGTCACCTCTTTGGGGTTGCCCGGCGGCAGGATGAGGCCCTGGTTGCGGACGGCCCATTCAATCATCACGATGCCGGCGATGCTGGTCGCCGCCTGTTCCAACAGGTGCCTGTTGTAGTCCCGGCTCTCCGGGTCGAAGACGTGGATGCCCGCGAACAGGGCCTCCCGCTTCAGGAACCGGTCCAGGCCGTCCAGGCTGCCGTCGAACAGGGTTGCGATCTTGGCGCCGGATTCCCTGAGCGCCCAGTCCAGCAGGGGGTCGTGGCTGCCGGCCGCGATGGTGGGCCGGGCGACCAGGCCGCCGGCTTTGTCGATGCCGGCCGTCCCGCTGGAGATCCAGAGGTCGATCAACGGCTTGGGAAACAACAGCTTGCCGGTGACCCGCGTGCAGGGGATCTGGTTCGACGCCACAAGGTCGTAGACCTTGCGTTCCTTGACCCTGAGATAGGCGGCGACCTCAGCCGTCGTCATCAGATGGCTTTGCGGCATCGTGGGCTTTGTCCGGTGTGATGCGTCTGGACCGTCAATCGGCCTTAGTGTACAGCCCATGCCGACCGCTGACGAGACGCGTTGCGCCGGAAGACGGCACAGGGACCGGCTGATGAACGGAACACTGAACCTTCCGCCTCTTTTCACCGCTCACCCGGTGGATCCGGGCGCCGATGTAATGGCGGAAGCGAGCGGCATCGCCGCGGCCGGCGGCGGGGCAGGCACCCTGGTCTATTCGGTGCGGCCCGACCTGTGGGATTGCGCGGTGGTCCTTGAGCCAGAACAGCCGCTGAGCGAGGCCTTGAAGGTGGCCTATCTGACGATGCTGGCGGTCAACGATGCGCTGGGGTCCACCCTGCCGGCCCAGATCGGTGTGCGGTTCGGCTGGCCCGACCGGATCCTGGTCAACGGCGCATTGGCGGGCGGGATCACCCTTGTCAGCGAGACCGCACAGTCGGAGCGCGTGCCCGACTGGATGGTGTCGCACGTGACCGTCGACGTCATGGGCGATCCGGGGCGCCAGGATCCGGGCGCGGTCAAGGACCGCACCTCGCTGATGGACGAAGGCAGCGGGCCCATCTCGGTCGGAACGCTCATCGAGAGTTTTGCCCGGTATTTCCTGTCCTGGCTCAACCGGTGGCAGGACCAGGGCTTCCAGCCGGTCAAGACCGAGTGGGAAGGGCGCGCGGAAGGGCGCAATGCGGCGGTCGATTTCGCGCTGCCCGGCGGGCGGATTGCCGGCGATTGGGTCGGCCTGAACGACGCGGGTGGATTGATCGTCGTGACCGGCAAGGCCCGCCAGGTGGCGCCCATCGCCTGGATCCTGAAGGGGCCAAGTTGGTCGCTGGATTGGTCGTCGTGACGGACGGTGCGCCCAAGTTTGCACGCACGGTGCGCCTGGACGCCTCCGATGCCTTCAGCTTCGCGAAGCCCGCCCGGCCGGGTGAATGGGCGGTTTCCGGCGCCTTTGCCTTCGCCGACGCCGATGCGGAGACGCTTGAAGGCAAGCAGCGCCTTGCCTTCGCCCACGGCTTCCTCGGCCTTGAGACGTTCGGACGGTCCACCTTCGTCTCCGTCAGCACGGCCACTGAGGCGGCATTGGCCGAACTGGTCGAGCGGCTGGCCGAACACTTCGTCGCCCGCTACGGCGCCCCGGACGTCGAAGCCGCACGGCCCGTGGCGGCGGATGAGATCTCCTTCATGCGGGAACTGTGTGCCGAACACCCGCCGGGCTGCCTGCTGGCGGTGGAGCGGGACTTCGGCCCCGACGGCGTCGTGGAGCGCTTCCGTGTCGTCCGCCGGCCCGACCCCATGGCGAATGGCAAGATCTGGGATATCGTGGCCGAGGACTGATGGCGAGATCGAACGGAGCGCATGATGACTCATTTCTGGGCATCGTCCGGCATCAAACTGCTTGAGCGGGACGACGCCGGCCGCTTGGCGGTGAGCGATGCCTTGCTGCGCGCCTATTTCCAGCGGCCGGAAATGCGTCCGGTCGAGGAGTCCAACGCGGCGGAACGGGCCCTGCACGAAGCCCTGGTCGCCGATCCGCACCGGCGGATCGCCGCGGCCGAACTGGACGCGATCGACGATCCGGACGCGATCGCAAACTACCGCGTGGTCCTGGCGTTCCGGGACCGGCTGGTCGAAAGCGGCACGCTGGAGGCCGCCTATCGCGGCCTGTTCGCTGATGGCGCCGTCTCGGTGCCGCCGCTTTTCGTGGACCAGTTGGTGCACGTTATCCTGCGCAACCTGTTGGACGGAGTGCAGAACCCGCTGCAGCCACGGGCGGCCGAGCTGTTCTTCCGCTCGCAGCGGGTCACCATCCAGGACGGCCAGATCATGGCGGCCGACGAAGAGACCGTCGAGATGTACGCCGAAAGCGGCGGCTTCGGGGATCTGGGTCGGTTGCTGGTCGACACCGACACGGCGATGCGCGAGGTCACGCTGGACGTGCTGGAGGAATCCAATGCGGCGGTCTACTGGACCCGCAGCGACCGCTTCGACACGGTGCTGGACCTGACCTTCGCCCGCCCGGGCCTGGATGCGCTCTGTCGGGTGATGGAAAAGTGGATCCAGCATTTCATGGAACTGGAAGTCAGGATCCACCCGGTCCAGTCCATCAGCGACGAACGCTGGGTCTGGCATACGGGGTTGGACGCGGACTCCAGCGCCCTGTTGAACGACCTTTACACCGGCAAGGAGGTCGAGGAGGCACGGCTTGCACGGCTGCTGTCGCTGTTCCGCATGGAAATCAAGGACCAGCAGGCGGTGCTGGAAAACGTCCGGGGCAGGCCGGTCTATCTGGGGCTTGCCATGGGGCCGAACAACGTCCTGCGCATGAAGCCGCAGAACCTGCTGGTCAACCTGCCGCTGCGGCAGAGCAGTTGAGCGTCGACAAGACAACGCAAGGAGGAAGAGCCATGAACGAAGAAGCGCTGAACATGAGTGTCCGGAAGTTCCTGAAGAAGGTCGGCGTCACGTCCCAACGGGAAATCGAAGGCGCAGTCCGCGAGGCGGTCGAGCAGGGGCGGATCGATGCCAATGCGCCCCTGAAGGCGACCGTCACGCTCCAGGTCAGCGGGGTCGATCTCAGCGTGAACATCGACGGCGATATCGAGCTCGCCTGACCTGCCGGACCCTGGGCGCCGGACGGTGCAGGATCCGCCGCCGCGGTCGGCTCTCGACGGATGGGCTGCGCGGGCCGTCGCGGTGTTGGTCGCGTTGGCGGCCGGTGGCGTGATCGCCTACGTCCACCGCGACACATTGTTCCCGTCGACTGTCGAACCGGCCCCAGACGACCCGTTCCAGCGCTGCTTCGAAGAACGCGCGGCCGAGATCGACAAGATGGCGGATGACGGGGTGATCGACGGCGCCCAGGCGACGCTGTTCAAGACCCGCGCCGAGGCGTTGTGCCGCGCGCCGGGGCCGGCTCAGTAGCGTCCGGTCCGTCTTCGGCAACGGTCCCTTCCAGGTAGTCGTCGGTGGTGCGCGGCCGCGGGCGTTCCCCCATCCGGAATGGCGCCTCGCCGTCGGCGAACTGAGCGGTGACCCGGCAGTCCTCGCACATCTTCAGCCGGTCCATCGCATCGCCCTTGAGCATCCAGTGCTTGTCGCCCAGCTGCTGGAGCATTTTTTCGATGGTGCTTTTCGACGCGAAGGGCTTGCCGCAGGAGATGCACTCGAAGGGTTCTTCCTCGTAGACCACAACATGGTCGGCCGCGGCCGGCGTGAAGTCGTAGCGCGGCGCCAGCGTGATCACTTTTTCCGGGCAGGTGTTCTTGCACAGGCCGCACTGGATGCAGGCGCCTTCCTGGAAACTGAGCTGCGGCCGGTCGGGGTTGTCGTTTAGCGCGCCCGTGGGGCAGGCGCCGACGCAGGCAAGGCACAGGGTGCAGCCGTCGGTGTCCACCTCGACCGCACCGAACGGGGCGCCGGCGGCAAGCGGCAGGCGGTCGACCGGAGCAGGGGCTGCGGCGTGCAGTTCGGCCGCCGCGAGCCGGATGTTGGTCCTCTTCTCCGGCTGTGGCGCGTGCGGCTTGGCCTGCCGCGCCGCAGCGGCCGGCGTGTCGTAGAGCGCAGTCTCGACCTTGGCGGGATCGTCTTCGATCAGGACCTGGACCAGGCCGCTCTAGTAGCCGAGGCCCGTCAGCAGGGTCTCGGCCAACCCGACCTGCGCCGCCAGGCCGTCGATCTCGGCCCGCCGGGCGGGCGGCACCAGAAGGAACAGGCGGGTCGCGCCGAAAGACAGGGCCGACAACAGAAAATCGAGACCAACCTGCGTGACCTCGTTCACCTCCAACGGCAGTGCCTGGGCGGGCAGCCCGCGGCCGAAGCGCGCCATGGCCTCGATCAACGGCGTGCCGTGGGCGGCATCGTGGACCAACAGCGTGGGCGTCGTGCCGCCGGCGTCGCGATAGACCGACAACAGCGTCGCGACCCGGCTGAGCAGAAACGCGGTCGGCGGGTAGGCGTAGTCGGCGGCGCCGGTGGGGCAGACGCTGTTGCAGGCGCCGCAGCCGCCGCACAGGTAGGGATCGATCGCGACGGTGTCGCCGTCCGTCGTGATGGCGGAGGCGGGGCAGGCGTCCAGGCAGCGGGTGCAGCCCGTGATCCGGCTGCGCGCATGGGCGCAGAGGTCGGAATGGAAATCGAAGTAGCGCGGCTTCTCGAATTCGCCCACCATGTCGGCGATCTCGAACAGCGCGCGCTGCACCGCGACGGGGTCGTCGGGATCGACACGCTTATAGCCGTCACGCCGCTCGTGCGACGGAAACAGCGGTGCGCCGCCGGTCAGGTCCAAAATCAGGTCGCAACGGGCCGCGGCGCCGTCCCGCAGGATATCGGTCTTCAGTTGCGCCCGCGACGACGGCCTGATCGGCGCATAGCGGTTCACATGCACCTCGAACCCGCCTAAGTGGCCGGCGGCGCCTGATATCACGCCCGTGGCGACCATCAGATCCATCGTGCCCAGCGGCAGGACGTCGCCCAGTTCCGTCAACAGCACCGAGACGTTCAAACGTCCTTCAAGCTGGCGGGCCGCGTCGATCGCGGTCTGATCCCTGCCGTAGACCAGGCAGACACCCTGGGATTCCAGCCCGACGGTTCCGACGACCGGCCGCTCCAGCGCCGCTTCGGCCAAGAGGGCGGCGATCTTGGGGCCGGCCTCCGCGCCCGCTTCCGACCAACCGGCCCGTTCGCGGATGTTGACATAGGTGGGCTGGCTTTCGATGCCCGCTTCTTCCAGTGCCTCCTGGAAGGTCTGGATTTCCTGGGTGCAGGCGGTGATCAGCGGGCCACCGCTGCGGGCGGTGTCGATGAACCGCGCCAGTTCAGTTCCGCAGAGATTGGTGTGGACCGGCAGGTCGCTGTCGGTGCGGCCGCACGCCCTGGCCAGCGCATTGCCGTCGAGCGTCATGGTCCCTTCGCAATCGCAGACCAGGACCGCCTTGTCGCCCAGTTTGAAGGTGTCCGCCATCGACTATAGGGCCCGGAAGGCTTGCCAGTTGACGAAGCCATGGATGCCGGGCGCCAGTCCGCGCGCTTTCCGCGGTTTTCGCTTGGCGTTCAGCGCGATCGCCGCGTAGCCCTCGGCATTGGGATGCTCGAAGGCGAGGCGCACCGCGTCGGCCTCGGACTCAGCCGCCACGATCATGACCACGCTGGGATCGGCGTCTTCGTCAGGAAAACAGTCGAGAGAGTACACCCGCATGGAACCTCAGGCCTCGGAACCGTGGGTTTCCGGCCGATGGTCATGGGGCTGGGTTGGCCTTGTCGCCATTGCGCTTCCTCCTGCCGTCTCGCCCCTTCTGGCATCCGTTGACGGAAGCGGGGGCATTGATCCGTGCGCATCCTAGTGGGTCCGCTACTGACACAACAGTGTCATTCTGCGCCCACCGTTCAAGCTGCGACCTAGAAGGCTTTAGGATTGGATAGCGGCGAGGTGCCGGCGTTCGGGGCCGGCCAGGGGACTAACCACCCAGCGCGGCCAGCGCCTGCAGGGCGGGCTTGTAGCCCCTGTCCGCGGCACGGCGGTAGTGGGTGATTGCGGTGACCAGGTCCTTCTTGACCCCCAGCCCGCGCTCGTAGACCCGCCCCAGCCGGAACTCCGCGCGCACATGGCCGTGGTCTGCGGCGGTGCGGTACAGCTTGACCGCTGCATCCAGATCGCGCCGGACCCCTTCGCCCTGCTCGTACATCTGTCCCAGGTTGGTCTGGGCGAATGGCAGGCCTTGTTTCGCGGCCCGGGCATACCACTCCACGGCCTTGGCGTCGTTTTCGGCCACGCCGCGTCCCAGGTCGTACATCAGTCCCAGGCTGTTCTGACCTGCTGGGTCGCCCTGCGACGCCGATTCGTTGAACCAATACAGCGCTGTCTCGTCGCTCTGCGGCACGCCCCAGCCCTCCATGTGAAGTCGGCCCAGATAGTACTGCGCGCGCGTGACCGCGTTCGGCGGCGGCCCAAAACCGGCGCGCCGCCTGGCGGTATTCCTGCGCCCGGTAGTGTTGTATGGCAGTTCGGAACGCCTTGTCCGACAGGGCGACCTGCCCGCTGGTCCGGCCGTTCGTCCGCAGCATCTTCAGGGCATGATGCTCGATCTTGGCGAGCTGGATGCCGATCTTCTTCTGACCTTCCGGGCAACTCGATGACAACCCGTCCTTCAGACGTTCGTAGCCGCGTTGAAAATGCGCGCGGATCGCCTCCCGCCGTTCGTCGACCGCCCTTTCGAAGTCCTTCGCATCGTCGATCAGGGCTCCGGCCTGGAACCCGAGCCTCTGGCACTGGGCGGCACGCAAGCGGCGTTCGTTGCGGTTGATCAACGACCGCAGTTCCCTGGCGTCTGCATCGTCGACGCCGTCGGCCGTCTGGCAGTATTGCGCGGCCTCACGGAATGCCACGGCGGCAATCCTGCGCCGTTCGATTTCCCGGTCGATCAATTCCAGCCGCTGGGCGGCACCGGCGCGCATACGGACAATGCGGCGGACCTCCGACTGGGCCGTCGCGGCCGCGTCGAAGGTCCCGATGCCTTCTGTACGGGCGTCGGTGCACCGGTTTGCAAGCGCCGGCCCCGCGGGAACAAAAAGGGCGCCGAGAACAGCGACGGCGAGCAGGCTGGGCATTCCTTTCATGGACGGCATCCGCGCAAACGGCGGCCTCCTGGGTTGGGACGGCGAAAGGGTGGCCGGGGTGCTGGACGCCCCCGCGACGGGTCTATCCATACTCCGAATCCGTCCGCCCGAAAAGGGGCTAAATGTCGGTATTTTATAGGTTTTTCCGGAAATTGCCGTGATCATCGACAGCCCGATCCGACGCCTTAACCAGCCCATCCCAGACAGCCCGCCGCACGCGCCCCGCGCGCACCACGGCCCGAAACAACCTTGCGCGCGCCGCCGCGCATGACTATTGGCTTCGCATGCTGGCGGCACGGCATTGCCTGACCCGGATTCAATGCCTATCGTTGCCGGCTCGGGGGCCGGCGCTTCCCATTCGCTGCCGCGCCGAGGCGAACAAAACAACGACCTGAAACCTTCAGGCCCACAGGGAGGAATACCGTGCGCGAAAACCGGTTGCGGCAGATTTGGGCGAAAGGCGCCGCCGCCGTGAATGGCTGGCTGGCCATCCCGAGCAGTTTCTCCGCCGAGACGATGGCCCACCAGGGGTTCGACTCGCTGACCGTCGACATGCAGCACGGCGTGGTCGACTATCAGACCGCCGTCACCATGCTGACGGCGGTTTCGACCACGGACACGATGCCGCTGGTCCGCGTGCCGTGGCTGGATCACGGGATCATCATGAAATCGCTGGATGCCGGCGCTTACGGCGTCATCTGCCCTATGGTCAACACGGGCGATGACGCCGAGCTTCTGGTGCAGTCGGTCCGCTATCCGCCGCGGGGCGGGCGCAGCTTCGGGCCGATCCGTGCACTTCTTTATGCGGGTGCCGACTATCCCAGCCACGCCAACGACACGGTCGTGGCCTTTGCGATGATCGAAACGGCCCAGGCGCTGGACAACATCGACGACATCCTGTCGGTCGACGGCCTTGATGCGCTTTATGTCGGGCCGGCGGACCTGTCGAATTCGCTTGGCTGCACGCCCAAGCTGGATCAGGACGAAAAGCCGGTGGTCGAAGCGATCGACATGATCCTGGCAAAGGCCAAGGAGCACGGCGTGGTGCCCGGGCTGCACAACGGCACGCCCGAATACGCGCTGAGGATGGTGGAGAAAGGCTTCCAGTTCGTCACGCTGGCATCGGACGCCCGTTTCCTGGCCGCCCAGGCGCGTGAGGCCGTCGGCAAGATGCGAACCGGCGCGCCTGCGCCCGCAGGGTCATCGGCCGAGGTCTACTGACATGCCGCACGTGTTGATCGCGGGGCCGATCCATCCTGACGGCATGGCCGTTCTGGAGAGCCGGCCCGGATTGACATGCGAGGTGCTTGCGGCGCCCGACGCGGCCGATCTGACGGAGCGGTTGGCGGATGCCGACGCCCTGTTGATCCGCACCGCGCCGCTGCCGCCGGCGGCGGTGGAAGCCGCGCCTGACCTGAAGGTGGTCGCCCGTCATGGCGTGGGCTACGACAATGTCCCCGTCGACACCTTGACCGCCCGTGGCATCCCGCTGGCGATCGTCGGCAACGTGAACGCGCAGACCGTGGCGGAACACACGTTGTTTCTGATGCTGGCGCTGGCCAAGCGCGGACCCGTGCGCGACCGTGCGGCGCGCGACGGACGCTGGAATGCGGCGCGCGGCGAAGGCGGGACCTGGGAACTGGCCGGCCGGACGTTGTTGCTGGTGGGGTTCGGACGGATCGGCCGCGAGGTGGCGCGGCGTGCGCGCGCATTCGACATGGCCGTGCAGGCCTACGATCCGTATGTGGACCGGGCCGCGATGGCGGATCTGGGCGTTGAGAAGGTCGACGACTGGCGCGCCGCCTCGCCGCAGGCGGACGTGGTCAGTCTGCACGTTCCGCGGACACCCGAAACCGAAAACATGATCGGCGCGGCCGAGCTGGAGGCGATGAAGCCGGCGGCCGTGGTGATCAATGCGGCCCGCGGCGGCCTGATCGACGAAGCGGCGCTGGCCGTGGCGCTGGGGTCGGGAGGGATCGCCGGCGCCGGGCTCGACACATTGGACCGGGAACCACCTGACGCGGACCATCCGCTGCTGGGACTGGAGTCCGTCGTCTTCAGTCCCCATTCCGCGGCGCTGACGGAGGAGTGCCTGGCCCGCATGGGCGTTGCCGCCGCGGAGAACATCCTGGCCGGCCTTGACGGCCGGCTGGACCCGGCCCTGGTCGTGAACCGCGATCAGCTGGAATCGAAAAAAGAACACGCACTGGGGGAAACGTCATGAGCACGATCCGTCTGACCATGGCACAGGCGCTGGTCAAATACCTGCTGGCCCAGAGAACCTTGATAGACGGCAAGGAGGAACCGCTGTTTCACGGCGTGTTCGGCATTTTCGGGCACGGCAACGTCACCTGTCTGGCCGAGGCGCTGGAGGACGTGCAGGACCAGATGCCCACCTGGCGCGGCCAGAACGAACAATCCATGGCGCTCGCCGCCGTGGGTTTCGCCAAGGCCAAGCGCCGTCGCCAGATCATGGTCGCGACCAGCTCGATTGGCCCGGGCGCGACGAACATGGTGACCGCCGCGGGCGTCGCGCATTCCAACCGGCTGCCGATCCTGATCCTGTCGGGCGATACCTTCGCCAACCGGCTGCCCGACCCGGGTTTGCAGCAGGTAGAGCATTTCAACGATCCGACGCTCACGGTGAACGACTGCTTCAAGCCGGTGACCCGCTACTGGGACCGGATCGTTCGGCCGGAACAACTGATCCAGTCCTTGCCCCAGGCGGTGGCCACGATGCTGGACCCGGCCGACTGTGGCCCCGCCTTCCTGGGGCTGCCCCAGGATATCCAGGCCGAAGCCTTCGATTATCCCGAAGAGTTCTTCCAGACGACCATTCACGCACCGCCGCGGCCGCGTCCGGACCTGGACGCGCTGAAGGTTGCGGCCGATCTTCTGCACGGTGCGACCAAGCCGCTGATCATCGCCGGCGGCGGCGTCCGGTATTCGCTGGCCGAGGAGACCTTGAGCGCCTTTTCCCAGGAGCACAACGTGCCCGTGGTGGAAACCATCGCCGGCCGGGCCGTGCTGCCGCACGACCATCCGATGAACGCAGGCCCGCTGGGCGTGATCGGCTCGGCATCGGCCAACGCTCTAGCGGGCGAGGCGGATGTGATCCTGGCGATCGGCACGCGGCTCCAGGATTTCACCACCGGGTCCTGGTCGGTGTTCGAGAATCCCGACATGCGGCTGATCTCGCTGAACGCCGCGCGGTTCGATGCGCACAAGCACCGGGCGCTGTCGCTGGTGGGCGACGCCGACGCCGGCCTGGGCGATCTGACGGTGCTGTTGAACGGCTGGCGCGGGCCTGAGGACTGGACCGCCAGCGCGCGCGACGAATATGCGGGCTGGAACGCAACGGTCGACCAGCATTCCGGTCCGACCAACGCCGAAGTTCCCAACTATGCGCACGTGGTCGGCGCCATCAACCGCGTCTGCGATCCGACCGACCTTGCCTTGACGGCGGCCGGGGGCCTTCCGGGCGAGCTCTGCAAGAACTGGCGGGCCAAGTCCATCGGGACCTTCGATTGCGAGTTCGGCTTCTCCTGCATGGGCTACGAGATCGCCGGCGGCTGGGGCGCCAAGATGGCGGATCCCGACGGCGACGTGATCGTCTTCGTCGGCGACGGGTCCTATCTGATGCTCAATTCCGACATCTATTCGTCGGTCCTGACCGGCCACAAGCTGATCGTCGTGGTTTGCGACAATGGCGGCTTTGCGGTGATCAACCGGCTGCAGAACTTCAAGGGTGGCGCCTCTTTCAACAACCTGATCGCCGATTGCCGGATCAAGGAGGAGGTGCGTGTCGACTTCGTGGCGCATGCCAACTCCATGGGCGCGGACGGCGAGTGGGTCGATTCAATCGCCGATCTGGAACAAGCGTTCGGCCGAGCTAAGGCGGCGGACCGCACCTATGTGATCGCGATTAAGACCCACGCGCACCAATGGACGCCGGGCGATGCCTGGTGGGATGTGGGCGTGCCCGAGTTCAGCGAACGGGGGCAAGTGCGCGACGCCCGGGCCGATCACATGGAAGGCAAGAAGAAGCAGCGCGTGGGGGTCTGAGCCATGGCGGTCAAACTGGGCGTTGCGCCGATTGCCTGGTCCAACGACGATCTGCCGCAACTGGGCGGCGACACGCCGTTGGAAGTCTGTCTCAAGGAAAGCCGCGAGGCCGGCTTTTCGGGCACGGAATCGGGCGGCAAGTTCCCGATGGATCCCGCTGTGCTGGGTCCGGTCCTGGAGGAATACCACCTGCAGCTGGTGTCCGGCTGGTTCTCCGGCCGGTTGCTGGAAGTCTCGGTCGAGGAAGAGAAGGAAAGGCTGGAACGGCAGCTCGTCACCTTCAAGACTCTCGGCGCCCCGGTGATGGTCTATGCGGAAACCAGCGGCAGCGTGCAGGGACAGCAGCAGGTCCCGGTCAGCCGCCGGCCGCGTCTGGCCGAGGAGGACTTCCCCGGCTACGGCGCGAAGCTGACGGCGATTGCCGAGCACCTGGCCGAACACGGCGTGCCCATGGCCTATCACCATCACATGGGCACCGTCATCGAGACCGAGCCCGAGGTCGACCTGTTGATGCGCCACACCGGCGAGGCGGTGCGGCTCTTGGTCGATACCGGGCACCTGACCTTTGCCGGCGGCGACATCCTGGGCATGACCCGGCGCCATGGTGCGCGGATCAATCACGTGCATTGCAAGGATGTCCGCGCCGACGTGCTGGACAAGGTCCGCCGCGAGGACATGAGTTTCCTGGACGGCGTGCTTGACGGGGTGTTCACCGTTCCGGGGGATGGGTCGATCGACTTCGCGGCCTTTGCGCAGGTCCTCGCCGAGATCGGTTATGCCGGCTGGGTGGTGGTCGAGGCGGAGCAGGACCCCGTGAAGGCGAACCCGCTGGAGTATTCCCGCATGGGCCATGACCACCTAGTGCAGGTCCTGGAACAGGCCGGAATCGAGATCGAGGCATAGGCGGCCAGGGCGGTCGCGGGAGGACTCTCATGCGCATGTATATCGACGGCGACTGGTGCGAAGGCGCGAACAAGATGCCCGTCGTGGAACCCTATACGGGCGATACCATCGACACCGTCCCCGATGCCGACGCCGACGACGTGGAACGCACGCTGGCGGCGGCGGTGCGGCGCGCGCGGGAGATGGCGGCGCTGACGGCTTACGAACGGGCGCAGATCCTGAACCGTGCCGCCGATCAGTGCGCGGCCGAGGTCGAGACGCTGACCACACTGATCGCGCGCGAGGTGGGCAAGCCGATTGCCGAGGCGCGCGGCGAGGCCGGCAGGGCCGCCGACATGCTGCGGCTGGCGGCCTTCGAAGGATCGCAACTCAGGGGCGAGACCCTGCCGCTGGATGCCAACGCGGCAACGACCGGCAAGCTGGGCTTCACCCTGCGCCACCCCTGCGGCGTGGTCGTGGCGATCACGCCCTTCAACTATCCGTCGCTGTTGGTCCTGCACAAGATCGGACCGGCGCTTGCCACCGGCAACGCGGTGATCCTGAAACCGGCGACCAATACCCCGCTGACCGCGCTGGCGCTGACCCGGATCCTGCTGGAGGCCGGCCTGCCGCCGAACGCGCTGCAATGCATCACCGGATCCGGCGCCCGCCTGGGACCGGCCCTGTGCGCGGACCCGCGGGTGCGCAATATCAGCTTCACCGGTTCCACAGCGGTGGGCGAGGCGATTGCCGCATGTGCCGGCGTCAAAAAGCTGTCGCTGGAGCTGGGCTCGGCCTGCCCGATGGTGGTCATGCCCGACGCCGACCTGGACGCCGTCGCCAAGGCCACCGCAACGGCGGGGTATGTGAATGCCGGGCAGGTCTGCATCTCCCTGCAGCGTGTCCTGGTGCATGAAAAGGTCTATGGCGACTATCTGGACGCGGTGAAGGCGCCGGTGGAGGCGATCAAGGTGGGCGGGTCGCTGGAGCCCGACACCCAGCTCAGCGCGATGATCACCGAGACCGAGGCGGAACGGGTCGGCGCCTGGGTCGACGAGGCGATGGCGGACGGGGCCCAGCTGGTCACCGGCGGGGCGCGTGACGGTGCCGTGATGCAGCCGACGCTGCTGGCCGACGTGAAGCCGGAGATGCGCGTCTTCAAGGACGAGGTCTTCGGCCCGGCGGTGGCGGCGACGCCCGTATCGGACATCGACCATGCGATCGAGCTGGCCAATGACAGCCGCTATGGCCTTGCTGCGGCGATCTTCACCCAGGACGTGCGCAACGCCATGCGTTTCGCGCAGGCCGCCGAGAGCGGCAATGTCCACGTCAACTGGACGCCGCTGTGGCGCGCCGACCTGATGCCCTATGGCGGCGTCAAGGGATCGGGGTTCGGCAAGGAAGGCATCCGTTACGCGGCCGAAGAAATGACCGAGATGAAGACGGTCGTGTTCCACGGCCTGGACTGAACCTCAATGGCTGGCAAGCTTGGGGTCGGGCTGATCGGCAGCGGCTTCATGGGCCGCGCCCACGCGCTGGTGTTTCGGTCGGTGGGCACCGTTTTCGAATTGGAGCTGCGGCCCGAACTGGAGCTCATCGCGGATGTGGACGAAGCCGCGGCGCAAGCCGCTGCGGATGCGCTGGGCTTCAACCGCGCGACCGGCGATTGGCAGGCTTTGGTATCCGATCCCGCGGTCGATCTGATCGCGATCACCGCGCCGACCCGCCTGCACCGCGAGATGGTGCTGGCGGCGATTGCGGCGCACAAACCTGTCTATTGCGAAAAGCCGTTGGCCGGGACCCTGGCGCACGCGCGCGAGATGACCGCGGCCGCCGAAGCGGCCGGCATCGCGACACTGGTGGGTTTCAACTACCTGAAGAACCCGATCGCGCAGGTGGCGCGCGAGATCATTGCCGGCGGCGAGATTGGCGAGGTGGTCGGCATGCGCGGCGTCCATGCCGAGGACTACATGGCCGACCCGGACGCGCCCATCACCTGGCGCCACGATCCTGTGGGCGGCGGCGTGATCGCCGATCTGGGCAGCCACATCGTCTCGCTGGCGCGGTATCTGCTGGGCGACATCGCCGAGGTGTCGGCGACCTTGCGGACGGTGCACGACAGCCGGTCGGTCGCCCCCGGCGCCGCCGAGCGGCGCCGCGTCACGACCGACGACGAGGCGCACATGCTGGTCCGCTTCGCCGGCGGGGCGGAAGGGACGCTGAGCGCAAGCTGGGTGGCGACGGGCCGCAAGATGCAGCTTGCCTTCGAAATCGCCGGCACCAAGGGCTCGCTCGCCTTCACCCAGGAGCGGTTCAACGAGCTGAAGTGCTACCGCGCCGGCCAGGCGCCCGGCCGCGACGGTTTCACCACGATGACCGCCGGCCCCGACCATCCCGACTATGCGCCGTTCTGTCCCGCCCCCGGCCACCAGCTCGGCTTCAACGACATGAAGGTGATCGAGGTGAAGGCGCTGTTGCAGGCGCTGGCCAACGGAACGGCACCCGAGCCCGGCTTCGCCGAGGCGACGGAGATCCAGCGGGTGGTCGAGGCGGCGCGGTTGTCGGCAGGCGAAGGCCGGTGGGTGACCGTTACCGACGTCTAAGGACAAATCGACGGTGGTGCCCGCGGCAGCCACGCCCTTCGAGACGGCGGCTTCGCCGCCTCCTCAGGGTGAGGTTCTTACTAAGTGATCCCAGATACAAATACACCCTCACGCTGAGGAGCGCCGCGCAGCGGTGCGTCTCGAAGCGTCTGGCTGCCCGCGGTGAGGTTGCAGATAGCCGTGCCACAACTCCCTATTTGACCGCCCCGGCCGTGATCCCCCGGATCAATTGCCGCGAGAAGATCACGTAGAGCGCCAGGATCGGCACGATGGCCAGCGTCAGCGAGGCCAGGACCGAATTCCAGTCGGTGACGTACTGGCCGATGAACTGCTGTACGCCCAGCGTGATGGTGCGGGTCTCCTCGGCCGGCGCCAGGATCAGCGGGAACCACAGGTCGTTCCAGATCGGCACCATGGTGAAGACGCCCACGGTGGCGATGGCCGGTTTGGTCAGCGGCAGGATGATCCGGTAGAACAGCATGTATTCGCTGACCCCGTCACAGCGCGCGGCCTCCTTCAGCTCCTTCGGGATCTGCTGCATGAACTCGTTCAGGATGAAGATCGCGAGCGGCAGGCTCTGCGCGGTGTAGACCAGGACCAGCGCGGTCCGGGTGTTGATCAGCCCCAGGTCGACGACCAGGTTCAGGATCGAGACGGAGCCCAGCCGGATCGGCACCATGATGCCGATGGCGAGGTAGAGCGCCAGGAAGGTGTTGCCCTTGAACTTGTACTCAGACAGCGCCCAGGCCGCCATCGCGCCGGTCAACAGCACCACGGCCAGCGTCACCACGGTGACGATCATGCTGTTGGCGAAATAGAGCAGGAAGTTCGGCTTCGCCAGCACCTTCTCGAACCCGATCACGTCGAAGGTCTCCAGGGTCGGCAGGCCCATGGGGTCGCGGAAGATCGCCTTCCGGCTTTTGAACGAGTTGATCAGGATCAGGAAGATCGGCCACAGGGCGATGATCGTGTAAATGCCCAGCACGGCGTGGATGACGAAGGCGCTGGTGGGACGGGCTTGTTTCATCGATCCGACCCTCCCGTCACATCTGGAACCGCTGCAGGCGGCGCTGGATCACGAACAGGTAGAACAGGACGCCCACCAGGATGACCAGGAACATGAGCGTCGCGACGGTCGCGCCCATGGTCGGGCTGCCGATCTGCAGCTGGAACCCGAAGAAGGTGCGGTAGAAGAAGGTCCCCATGATGTCAGTGGAGAAATTGGGTCCCGCCAACGCACCCTTGACCGCATAGATCAGGTCGAAGGCGTTGAAATTACCGACGAAGGTCAGGATCGAGACCATCGCGATGGCCGGCAGGATCAGCGGCAGCTTGATGTACCAGAAGACATGGAGATGGTTGGCGCCTTCCAGCGTGGCGGCTTCGGTCAGGTCGTCGGGAATGTTCAAGAGTGCTGCATAGATCAGCATCAACGGGATTCCGACGAACTGCCACACCGAGATCAGCGACAGCGTGATCAGCGCGGCTCCTTCCTCGCCCAGCCAGGGGCGGAACAGGAAATCGAGCCCCACATAACCCAGCAGCGTCTCGCTGACGCCCCACAAGGGGCTGAGGATCATCTGCCAGACGAAGCCGATGATCACCACTGACAGCATGGTGGGCATGAAGATCATGGTGCGGTAGGCGTGCCGGAACCGCACGCGGGGCAGGCTGAGGATCGCGGCCAGCATGATTCCGATCGGGTTCTGCACCAGCATGTGGACGCAGAAGAAGATCAGGTTGTTCTTGAGCGCATTCCAAAAGGCGCCCGACCATTGTTCGTCTGCGACCATGGTCGCGTAATTGGCGAGGCCGACGAAGAAGCTGCGCCCGGTGTCGTCCATGTCGTAGAGGCTGAGCCGGATCGAATCGGCCAGCGGATAAATCATGAACAGCGTGTAGACCGCCGTCGCCGGGGCGAGAAAGACGACGATGTGAAACGGGAACCGCTTCAGCCTGCTGGATGCGGCCTGGGCCATGGCGCTGCTGCCTGTCCGTGGAAACGCGCCCGGCTGCCGCCTGATCCAGCAGCCGGGCAGGTGTCGTCCGTCCGCGTTACTGCTGCGGACCGTACCACTTGGCGAGACCGTTCTGGGTCGCCTTGGCGGCCTCTTCCGGCGTCATCGTGCCGTTCAGGGCCTGGGCGGAAACGTTCCAGAGATCGTTCTCAAGGTTCGGCGTTCCGCGCGACAGGATCTGATAGGAGTTGCGGATTGTCGACTCGCACTTCCCGCGCCAGCTCACGAATTCCTGCGCCACCGGATCTTTGAGTGTGAGAGAGTGGTTGGACAGCGAGAAGAACCCGGGCAGGGAGTTCGAAAAGAGGTCCGCGAACTCGGCCGAGCCAACCCAGTCCAGGAACGTCCGGGCCGCCTCGACGTTGGGCGAAGCCGGATTGATGCCCAGCGCGATGTCGGTGTGGTCGCTGATGTAGCAGGTCGACGCACCGGCCGGCACCGGCGGCGGGAAGGCCCCGAACTCGAAGTCGGCCTGGGTGTTGAACGTGGTGATGTCCCACGACCCGGCCGGATAGATCGCGGCCCGGCCTAGGGCGAACAGCTGCTGGCTGTCGGGATACTTCTGCGCCTTGAAGCCGCGGCCCATATAGGGGGCCCATTCCGCCAGGTGCGCCCAGGTGTCCACATAGGCCTTGTCGGTCAGCTTCTGGGAACCGTCGATCAGGCCCTTGCGGCCTTCCTCGCCAGCCCAGAAGTTGGGGCCGACATTCTGGAAGCCCATGGTCGCGGCTTCCCACTGGTCGGCCGTGCCCAGCGCCAGGGGCGTGTAGGAGCCTTCTTCCTTGATCTTCTCAAGCGCCGCCATGAATTCTGGGATGGTCTTCGGCGGTTCGATGCCGAGCTCGTTGAAGGCTTCCTTGTTGTAGATGAAGCCGTGGATCACCGACGCCATCGGCATGCAGAAGGTGGTCGCGCCGTCGTCGGTTTGCCACGCGCTTTTGGCGACGTCGGAGAAGTTGCCGAGGCTGGCAATGTCGTCCACCGGCGCCAAATGCCCTTTCTTGAAGAGGTCCAGCGACGCATCGAACGGCCGGCAGGTGATGAGATCGCCCGCGATGCCGCCGGCCAGCTTGGCGTTCAGGCTGGCGTTGTAGTCGGCCGGTGGGGTCGGCGAGAACACCACGTTGATGTCGGGATGCTGCTTGTTGAAGGCCGGAATGATCGTGTCGTTCCAGATGTCGATGTCGTCGTTGCGCCAGCTTTCGATCGTCAGGTCGACCGCCGACGCCGCGCCTGGCAGCACCGCCATCGCACCCGCCAGCAGCACCGCCATCAACAGCCGGGAGCCGGTCCCATTTTGTTTGTCTTGCATTTCTCTAGCCTCCTCCGTTCTGAGGTTCTGGTTGTCAAAGCAGTGTCTTATGTCGAGCCGTCCGGGTCCAGCCCGGCCAGTGCCCGGCGAAGGTTGCCGCCGGCCGCGGCCAGGCGCCGGTCGGCCTCGCCTGCGTCCAGGCCGCGGACGATCAGGGCGGCGGTCTTGACCCGGCCTTGGGCCGCCTGCAACGCCTCGCGCGCCTCGGCATCCCCGGCGCCGGTGATCGATTGCAGCATGCGGGCGGCCCGGTCCTGGAGTTTGGCGTTGGTCGCCACCATGGAGACCATCAAGCCGTCCATCACGTGTCCCAGCCACACCATCACCAGTGTGGACAGGATGCCCAGGGCCGCCTTTTGCGCCGTGCCGGCGCCCAGCCGCGTGGAGCCGGCGATCACCTCCGGTCCGGTATCCAGAAGAACCGGGCAATCGGCCTGGTTCAAGAGCTCGGTGTCGGCATTGTTGGCGATCGCGACGGTCAGCGTGCCGGCCTTCTTCGCGGCCGCGACCACATGGCAGGTGTATCGGGTCGTTCCGGAGGCGGCGACGGCGATGACCGCATCGTCCGGCCCCAGGCCGTGGTTGCCCACATCCCATTCCGCGGAATCGGCATCGTCCTCCGAGGCGCCGTCAGGGGACAGCCTGGCCTTGTCGCCGCCTGCCATCAGGAAGATCAGCCGGTCCGAGGGCCAGCCGAAGGTGGGCGTCATCTCCATGCCGTCCTGGATCGCCAGCAGGCCGGAAGCGCCCGCCCCGGCATAGACCAGCCGGCTGGTGGGCCGGTTCAGCCGGTCGGCCAGTGCGCCGGCGGCGGCGGCCAGCGCGGGCATGGCCGGACGCAAGGCCGCCACGGCGTTCATCTGGCCGTCCCACAGGGCGCGTAGGATCTCGTCGTCGTCCCAGGTGTCCAGGCCCTTGTAACGCTGGCTGGCGATTTCCGTCTTGAGCATGACCCCCGTGTCCCCGCTGCGGCATTCGTCCCGTGCAGATACCAATATAATACCAAATATGGCGCGATTGGCGACTCTTTTTTTGTCCGGCAGGATGTGATCGCTTTCGTTTCTCATAACTTGTTGCCTAGAAAACGAAAAAAGAGGCAGAGATCGCGCGAATCTTGATCTCCCCGACGCCAAACTTGGATTTGGTTTACAAAGGCATTGTATTGGTATTATTATGGCAACGGGAGGACGGCGATCGTCGTTCCTGTATCAATGCGCTTGGGAGGACGCGGTCCCCGGATGGATAAGGCCCTGTACCTTGGAATCGACGGTGGCGGCAGCACCTGCAGGGCCCGCCTTGCCGATGCCGCAGGCCGAATTCTGGGCGAGGGGCGGGCGGGTGCTGCCAACACGCTGCTGGGCGTTGAAAATGCCTTCCTCCAGATCGAAGCCGCCGCCGGCGAGGCGTTGCGGGCTGCGGGCCTGCCGGCGGAAACGATGCCGCGCTTGCATGCCGGGCTCGGGCTTGCCGGCCTGTCGCTTGCTCGGGAGCGTGATGCGGTCCGGTCCCATGCCCATCCCTTTGCCGCGGCGGTCGTTGAATCCGATGCCCATATCGCTTGCCTCGGCGCCTTCGCCGGCGGCGACGGCGCGATCCTGATTGTGGGAACCGGAAGCTGTGGCTGCGCGATCATCGACGGCCGGGAAACCACCGTCGGGGGGTGGGGGTTTGCGGTGGGAGACCAGGGCAGCGGCGCGGCCATGGGCCGCGCGGTGGTGCGCCGTGCGATCCTGGCGCACGACAAGGTCATTCCGGCAACCGAACTGACCCGTGCCGTGATGGCCTCGTTCGACGACAGTCCGGAATCGGCCGTGCTCTGGGCCCAGACCGCGACGCCGAAGGACTATGCCGCCTATGCTCCCCAGGTGATCGATGCGGCGCAGGCCGGTGATGCGATCGCGCAGGCGATCGTGCAGCAGGCGGCACGGGATCTCTCCCGTTTCATCCGCGCCCTGATCGACCAGGGGGCGCCACAGGTGGCCCTTTTCGGCGGGCTTGCTGCACCGATTGCACCGTGGCTTCCCGACACCCTGCGCGGTTTCCTGGCGAAACCCATCGGCGATGCGTTGGACGGGGCCCTGCATTTGGCCCGGCGCCACCACACCGCGGTCGAGGCGGTCGGGACATGACGGAGATGGCGACCCTGATAAGTGCGCTGCGCGACGGCGCCGGCCTGGCGGACGAAAGCCCGACGCCGCTCTACCGCCGGCTCCAGCAGGGCATCCGGCGGGCCGTCCGGGAGGACGTGGTCGGAGAGGATCAGGCCTTGCCAGGCGAGCGCGACCTTGCGAGCAACCTGGGCGTCTCGCGGGTGACCGTTCGCAAGGCGATGGCTGGCCTTGTGGAGGAGGGGCTGCTGGTCCAGCGCCAGGGCGCGGGCACGTTCGTATCGCACCGGTTGGAACAGCCGCTGTCGCGCCTGACGGGCTTCACCGAAGATATCCAGGCGCGCGGGCTTACCGCAGGCGTGCAATGGCTGGACAAGTCCGTCGGAACCGCGACGCCGGAGGAGGCGCTGGCGCTCGATCTTTCGCCGGGCGCGCGGGTTTCCCGGCTCTATCGGATCCGGACCGCCGACGGCAAGCCCATGTGCCTGGAACACGCGACGCTTCCGCACCGCGCGCTTCCTCACCCGGAGACGGTTGAGCGGTCGCTTTACGAAGTCCTGGGCCGGACCGGATTGCGGCCGGTGCGCGCCCTCCAGCGCCTGCGCGCGGAGCTGTTCGGGGTCGAGCAGGCGCATCTCCTGGGCGTCGAACCGGGGTCGGCCTGCCTTTACATCGAGCGCCGCTCCTACCTGAAGGGCGGCCGGGCGATCGAGTCCGTCCGTTCACACTATCGCGGCGACGCTTACGATTTCGTCGCAGAATTGCAGATCTGACATGAGCACCACATCCGAGACCACATCCGGCCCGTCCTTGATGGAACGGGAAACCCGCGAGGCGCCCGCGGTTGTCGAGCGCCTGTTGCGCGCAAACCGCGCGCCTTGCCGGACGCTGGCAGAGCGCCTGCAGGCGCCGCCGCCATCCTATGCGGTCACCTGCGCGCGCGGCAGTTCCGACCATGCGGCCTCCTATGCCCAATACCTGATCGAGATGCGGCTGGGCCTGCCCACCGCGTCGTGGCCGCCGTCGATCACGTCGGTCTACAAGACCCGGCCGCGGATGGACGGGGCGCTGTTCCTGGCGATTTCCCAGTCCGGGCGCAGCCCCGACCTCGTCGCCAGTGCGAATGCCGCACGCGGGGCGGGCGCATTCGTGGTCTCCCTGACGAACCAGGCCGCCTCCCCGCTGGCCGAGGCCTCCGATCTCTGTTTGCCCCTGCATGCGGGCGAGGAGAAAAGCGTCGCCGCCACCAAGACCTTCATCGCGTCCTGTGCGGCGGCCTTGCAGGTGATCGCCGCCTGGACCGGCGACCGGGCGCTGGAGGAGTCCCTCGACCGATTGCCGGATTTCCTGGCGCAGGCCGTCGAACGGGATTGGGGCGCGGCGACCGACACCTTCGCCGCGGCGGCCAACGCGCTGGTCATCGCCCGCGGACACTGCCTGGGGATTGCCCAGGAGGCCGCGCTGAAGTTCAAGGAGACCGGCCGCCTGCATGCCGAGGCTTTCAGCGCCGCCGAGGTGCAGCACGGCCCCATGGCGCTGGTGCGCGAGGGTTTTCCCGTTCTCGCGATGGTGCAGGACGACGCGTCGGGCGCCGGGACGCGCCAGGTGATCGCCGACTTGCGTGCCATGGGGGCGAAGGTGTTTGCCGCCGACACCGGTGAGGCCGCCGCCGACCGCCTGCCCCTGCCCGAAGGCCTCGATGCCGTCACGGCACCGATCGCCATGATACAGAGCTTCTATCTTCTGGCGGAAAAGGTGGCGCGGGCGCGGGGGCTCGATCCCGATCACCCGCCGCATCTCCGCAAGGTGACGGAGACCTTGTGAATGCGGACCGCTTTGGTCGAGGGGCAAGTCTTCGACGGCGACGCGGTCCGCGACGGTCTGTCGGTCGTCTTGGAGGAAGGCCGGATTGCCGCCGTCGTCCCCGCAGCGGAAACGCCCGGCGATGTCACGCCGGTGTCTCTGGAGGGCGGACTGCTGGCGCCAGGCTTCGTGGACGTCCAGGTCAATGGCGGTGGCGGGGTGCTGGTCAACGATGCTCCGTCGGTTGCGGGGATCGCCCGGATCGCCGGGGCGCACCGCCGGTTCGGCACCACCAGCCTGTTGCCCACCCTGATTACCGACGACTGGGAAATCATGGTCGCAACGGCCGACGCCGTCGCCGAGGCCCTGAAGCAGGGCGTGCCCGGCGTGCGCGGCGTCCATTTCGAAGGCCCGTTCCTGAACGCGGCGCGCAAGGGTGTCCATTCGGAGGCCAAGATCCGGCCGCTGGAGCCGCGCGCCCTGGAGCTGTTCCGGCGGGCCGATCTGGGCGTGGTCGTGGTAACCCTGGCGCCCGAGGCGGTCCCGCCCGGCACCATCGCCGCGCTGAGCGAGGCGGGCGTTCGGGTCTGCGCGGGTCACACCGCCGCAACCTACGAGGAGATCGCCCACGCCCGCGACGAGGGCCTGAGCGGCTATACGCACCTCTTCAATGCCATGTCACCGCTGCAGGGGCGCATGCCCGGCGTCGTCGGCGCGGGCTTGGACGACCGCGAGGGGTGGTGCGGCCTGATCGTGGATGGCTATCACGTGCATCCCGCATCGATGCGCATTGCGGTGGCCGCCAAGGCCCGCGGCAAGATGATGCTGGTCACCGATGCCATGCCCACGGTGGGCGCGTCGGACCCCCGGTTCGTCCTGAACGGCGAGACGATCGAAGCGGTGGACGGGCGCTGTGCCACCGCCGACGGCACCTTGGCGGGCTCGGACCTGGACATGGCTTCGGCCGTTCGCAACACGGTCACAATGCTGGGTCTGGACCAGGAAGAGGCGTTGCGTATGGCGTCCACATACCCGGCCGCCTTTCTGGGGCTCAACCGGCAACTCGGCCGCATCGCGCCCGGCTATGACGCCGATCTCGTGCTGTTGGACGACAAGGGGACGGTGCGCCGGACCTGGATCGGCGGCGAGGCATCCGGCGACAAAGAAAGACAGGAAGGAGCGATCGATGACGGATAAGGTGCGTGTGCTGGTGGTGGGTGTCGGCAACATGGGGCGCTCCCATGCCAAGGCCTACCAGCGTCTCGACGGCTTCGACCTGGTCGGTCTGGCCAGCCGGTCGCTGTCTCCAGAGACGGAGTTGCCTGCAGAAATCGCGGATGTCCCCCGCTTCGACGATTACGAAAAGGCGCTAGCGGCGCTGCAACCGAATGCGGTCTCGATCAACACCTGGCCCGACACCCATGCGGCCTACACGATGCGCGCCTTCGATACGGGCGCGCATGTGTTCCTGGAAAAGCCCCTGGCAGAGACGGTGGCCGAGGCAGAGCAGGTTGTCGCGCGGGCGCACGCAACCGGCCGCAAGCTGGTGATCGGCTACATCCTGCGGCACCACCCCTCCTGGACGAAGCTGGTGGAATTGGGTCGCACGCTGGGCAAACCGCTGGTCATGCGGATGAACCTGAACCAGCAATCCGCAGGGGCAACCTGGGCCGTTCACAAACATCTGATGGAAAGCATCTCGCCGATCGTCGATTGCGGGGTGCACTATCTGGACATGATGTGCCTTCTGACCCGCGCGAGACCCGTCAAGGTGCACGCGATCGGCGCCCGGCTGACGGACGAGGTCGGACCGGAGATGTACAACTACGGCCAGCTTCAGGTCAGCTTCGACGACGGGTCGGTCGGCTGGTACGAGGCCGGCTGGGGACCGATGATGAGTGAGACCGCCTTCTTCGTGAAGGACGTGATCGGCCCGAAGGGCTGCGTCAGCATCGTCGCAGCCGAGGAGGCCGGCCAGGGCATGAAGTCGGACGACGTGGATGCCCACACGAAGACCAACGCGCTCAGGCTGCACCATGCCGAGACCGGATCCGATGGCGATTTCGTGCGTGCCGACGAGGTTCTTTCGATGGCGGACGAACCCGACCACGACGAGCTGTGCCGGCGCGAGCAGGAGTATTTCCTGCGCGCCATCCGGGAGGACCTGGACCTGACCGAACATCTGCAGGATGCGCTCAACAGCATGGCGATCGTGCTCGCGGCGGACCAATCGGTCCACAGCGGCGAGGTCGTGCGGCTTTAGAGCAGGATTTCCTAGATCGGCATCCAAGCGGTTGCAGCCATACGCTTCGTGACGCGCCGCTGCGCGTCGCTCCTCAGCGTGAGGGGGTAGGGGTAATCGGAATCATGCAACAAAGACCTCACCCTGAGGAGGCGGCGAAGCCGCCGTCACGAAGGGTGTGGCTGCACGCCGCACTGGTTCTTGAGATGAGATGATCATGCGCTAGGCTGTTCCGCTTCCAAGTGTGACTGGCGAGGCCAAACAGAGGAGGAGTGGACCGTGACACCTGACCTGACCTACCTGACCTGGGCGGCGGCGCTGTGCGTCCTGGTGTGGGTGCCTTACATCCTGGCCCGCATCACGGTCTGGGGCCTGCCCCAGGCCATGGGGTATCCCGACAATCCACCCGAACTTCCGAAATGGTCGCAACGCGCAGGTAAGGCCCACCTGAACCTTGTGGAAAACCTTGCGCCTTTCGCCGCGCTGGTGCTGGTCGCGCATGTTGCCGGGCTCGCAAACGAAAACACGGCGCTGGGCGCGGCGGTCTTCTTCTGGGCCCGTGTGGTGCAGTGGCTGGCACACGTTGCCGGGGTTCCATATGTGCGCACTTTGGCCTTTGCCGTCTCGCTGATCGGGCTGGGGACGATCTTCGTCGTCATCGTTGCCGGCGGGGCTGCCGCGATGTAGGGCTCCCTGGGCGGCTACTGCGCCCCGGTTCGTTCCAAAAGCGCGCGCATCTCCTCGGCTGCCCAGGAGACTGCTTCGGCGGGCGGGACGTCGTCCCAAATGGTACGGCGGATCATTTCGCCGATGATTTGTGAGTCGAGCACTGGGGCAGCCTGAGGCCGCAGAAGGCCGTTGACCACATTGAAGCTTTCGATGTCCGCCATGCCGTCAACAATGGCCTGGGTCCTTTCGCGGCCGAAGTGCGCCAGCACGCCGCGCAGGTCCCGGTAGAAGCGCGGGTCTTGTGCCGTTTCCGTCATGACCGGAAGGTTGCCGCCCGGTTCGATGTGCATCCAGGCGATGTAGACGTCATTGCGGAACAGGAACCGCAACAGCGCCTCCTGCGCCGCCTGGCGCTCTGGGTCGTCGGTGTTCGTCATTCCCAGCGCGATCACCGCTCCGAACCCGGCAGAGCGTGTGTTCCACAGAACCATGCTGCCGCGGGTGTTCTTGATCAGTGCGGGGTCGTAGGGGGCGCCATCCAGGTCGTCGAAATTGTCTCCGGTCAGGGAATCCTCTGCCACCTCCTCGATGGCGAGATCGTCCATGATGTAAGTGGAATAGAACATCATCGCGAGCCGCCCCTGGAGGTAATAGTCGCGGCTGCGCCATGTCTGGGGACCGGGGGGCGTGTAGTCCGCCAGCTGCTTGAGGAAGCTCAGCGTCTCGACCGTCCTGGGCGAGTCGAACACGATGGCGCCCTTGGCGTCCGCAATCTCGACCCCGTTGGTCAGGGCCAGGTGCGAAAAGACCTGCTGGGCGTAAATGTCCGACATCGTGCCGACGAGAATCCCGTAGCGCCCGTTTTCGGGATCGTGGAGCCGCTGCGCCGCCTCCAGGATACGGTCCCAGCCGTTTGGGGGCTCCAGTCCCGCTTCCGCAAACCAGTCGGCGCGGTAGATCAGGCCCTGCAGCCAGCCGTGTATCGGCACGCCGTAATAGAGCCAGTCAGCGCCTCGCAACATGCGCCGCGCGCCGGCGGCGAAACGCCTCTCACGGATGTTTTTGATCAGGCGCGTCGTGCGGTCGCGGTCGAGATCGCCACGCAGGCCTAGCGCCACGATGCTGTCCGAACCGGCGTGGATGACGTCGGGCAACGCGCCCGCGGACCGGGCCTCGTCGAATGCGTCGAGGAGTTCCGCATTGCCCACGCTGCGGAGTTCCACGTCGATCCCGTCGGTACTGGCAACGAATCCGTCCATCAGGTTGCGGATCGCTGCGAGCCGCTTTGGATCGGCATCCGTCGTCCAGAACGAAAGGACCAGCGGCTCGGGCGCCTGGGCGGTCGCGCCTGCGCCCGGTGCCACGGCGACGGCGGTCAAGAACAGGGCGGAGTGCAGCGCCGCCTTCCAGCGATTGAGCCCGTTCCTCATTTCGTCTCGAAAGCCTCGGTCCCGTCCCAATCCGGGGCGGGCGCCGTGTCGGCGTAGTGGCGCGCGCGTTCCGCATAGAAGGCCACGGCACGGTCTGCCGGCCCTTCGGTCGCCAGGCCCGTGAACCCGTCGATCGCAGCCGCCCAGTTGCGGGCCAGGTATTGATCGAATACCGCATTCCAACGCGCGCAGTAGTCGATGTCATCACGGGACGCAGCAAGGGCGTCGGCCTCGCTGCCCTCCTCCGGCCGGGTCCCCACGAGTTCCAGGATCTCGCTGGGGTGACGGGCGCCCTTCGGGATAACCTTGCCCAGGCGCCTGACGACGAACCGGTCCGTGTCCTGGGCCAACACATCCGCACTGATCAGGATGGTGGCTCCGAAATGCCTGTTCAGACCCTCCAGGCGGGATGCCAGGTTGACGGCGGCGCTGATGGCCGTGAAATCCATGCGGTCGGACGAGCCCACATGTCCGACGACGGCCTCGCCGGTGTGCAGGCCGAAGCGGGTCGGCATCACAGGCGCTCCGGCCGCTGCCCAATGGGCGTTCAGTTCCTCCACCTTTTTCGCGCAGCGCAAGGCGGCAAAGCAGGCCTCGGCTGCATGGTCTGGGGCCGGCTGCGGGGCGTTCCAGAAGGCCATGACGGCGTCGCCGATGTATTTGTCGATCGTCCCGCCCGAGTCCAGAATCACTGTTCCCAAGGCGGTGAAGTATTCCGAGGTCTGCCGCATCAGATTCTCGGGCGACATGCCGTCGGCCAGTGTGGTGAAGCCGGCAATATCGGTGAACATCATGGTGACTTCCTGGCGGGTGCCCCCGAGTTCGGGCCGCAGTCCCGTTTGAATCATGCGGCGCACCAGCGCGCTCGGGATGTATTTCGTGAAGCTGCCAAGCGTTCCTTTCATCGCCGACATCGAGTCCCGCAATTGCGCCACCTCCGTGATGCTGGTCTGCAGTTCCAGCGCCTCGTCCAGGTTGAACTGCCGGATCTAGTTCGCTTCCTCCGCCAGCAGCTGCAGCGGTCGGGAGACCAGGCGGGCAACCCAGATGACCACGGGCAGGAACAAGATAAGGATCACGCCGGCGAAGATGACCCCCTTCCGTACCTGCCGCCAGGACGGGTCCGACGAATTCATCGATCGGAACGGCGATGGCGAGATAGCCGCTCCCGCCGTAGATCTTGGGCAGTGGGATGACCCGGGCGACATATTCGCGGCGTTCGCCCTTGAGGATCTCCTTTTCAAAGCCGCGGGAACCTGTCGCCTGGAAAGCGTCAAAAACCGCCGAGGCGACGGGATCGCCGAACTCCTCGAAGGTCCGGGTCCGGACGCTGGTGCCAGTTTCGGTTTCGACAATCTTCACCGTCCTTTCCATGTCCGGATGCACGGACATGGTTCCCCCGGCATTGAACAGAAACAGCCGCGCGGATGTGCTGAAGCGTTGGGAGGACAGGAATGCGGCGATTGCGGCAAGGTCGATGTCGACCGCGAACACCCCGACGGTTTCGCCACTGAACCGGCGCGACACCGCAACGCCCGGGCTCCTGCTGCCGGCGAAGATGTAAGGCCCGGTCAGAATTGCATCGCCCGTGCCCAATGCCGTTCGGTACCAGTCCCGCGTGCGGGCGTCGAACGTCGGGTCGCGCACGAAGCGCGAACCGATGATCCGGCGGCTGGAGTCCACAAAAGTCCTCAAGGCGAACCGGCGATCGTCTTCGCGAAAGATGTGTCGGTTGATCATAAAGGCGGTGTCTTCGGGCGCGCCCAACCGGGTGCGTTCGGACGCGAGGGCATCGCCGGCGAGGGACTTGACCTGATAGAACGCACCGTCGGCGTAGCCCATATAGGACGACCTGATGACGGGTCGTTCTTCCAGGAAGGCGATCAGGAAGGAGGCCATGGGGTGGACGGCCATATCCGGTGGGACGCTGACCGCGATCAGCTCCGTTGCCAGATTGGTCGCGGCAAAGGCCGGATCGACGATGCCGCGCAGGCGCTCGAAGATCTTGATACCGACCTCGTCCAACAGCGCCGCCGCGGCGTCCAGCGCGGCATCCTTGTTGCGAATGTAGCCGTGCGCCACGACGGTCCCGACGATAATGGCCAGGATCACCAGGAACAGGGTCAGGATGTTGACCTGAAGGGAAATGGTTCTGTGCCGGCTCATCGGGCGATCGTGACCGATTCGAGTCGCTTCGTCCGCCGTCTCACGCTGCTAGGGCGTCAGGCAGACCGATTGCGGCAGGCACGAACGCCGGATCGACCGCGGCGAGATGGGCGGCGCAGTTGGCACAGTCGGAACTGCCCAGGCCGCGCACCGGGATACGCACCCCGGGCAGGCGCGTGATCTCCTCAAACAAATCACACTCCCGGCCGTTCACCCGAAATCCGACGCCGGCGATCTGCCCGGCCGCGGTGAGGTGGTCCACGTGCCAGTGCACAGGCTTGGCTGCGCGAAGGTGGCGGTTGAGCCGGGCCGCCAGCCCGCCCGGTCCCCGGGCGCTTCCGCAATAGGCATAACGCCCTGGTTCAAGCCGGACGGTGCGGCCGCCCGCGACGCTGAAATCCAGTGGTTCTGCAAGATCGACCACCAGGACATAGGCCCCGGGCTGGGTGGGGCAGTGGAATTCGGTGCGCAAGCTGGGCCTCCAGTCAGCACTCAAACCCAGCGGCGGGCATGCCGCTTTGACCTGAATCATGGGCCGGAAAGGCCGGTGCTGCAATGGTTGGAACATGGACGCAAACCTCATCCGCAAATACGATCGCCCGATCCCGCGCTATACCAGCTATCCGACCGCACCTCACTTCCAGGCCGGCGTGGGCGCCGACACGGCCCGGCAGTGGCTGGAAGCGATGCCGGCGGATCTGCCGCTGTCGCTCTATCTCCACATACCGTTCTGCGACACGTTGTGCTGGTTCTGCGGCTGTCATACCAAGATCGTGCGCCGCTACCAGCCGGTTGCCGACTACCTGGAGCTGTTGGAACGGGAGATCCGGATCGTCGCCAAGCGGCTGGGCCGGCTGCAGCCGGTCGCCCATGTGCATTTTGGGGGCGGGTCGCCAACCATCATGAAGGGCGACGACGTCCGGAGTCTGGGTGCTGCGATCCGGGAAGAGTTCGACGTCGCGGAGGACGCGGAATGGGCGGTGGAAATCGACCCGCGCGACCTGGGGCCGGACGTTCTGAAGGCTTTCGCCGACATCGGCGTCAACCGGGCCAGCATCGGGCTGCAGGACATCAACCCGCTGGTCCAGCAGGCGATCAACCGCGTCCAGCCGATGGACGAGACCGCGTCCGTGATCGCGGAATTGCGTGCGGCGGGCGTAAAGGCGCTGAACCTGGATCTGATGTATGGCCTGCCGTACCAGACCAGGGACCACGTGATTCGCACGGTCGATGCGGCGCTGGATCTCAACCCGGACCGGCTGGCGCTGTTCGGCTATGCCCATGTGCCGCATATGAAAACGCACATGAAAATGACTCCGGAACGGGCGCTTCCCGACGGGCCGGCCCGGTTCGAGCAGGCTGAAACGGCGGCGGCACGGCTGGTTGTGGCCGGCTATCGCCGCATCGGATTGGATCATTTCGCACGTGCCGACGATCCCATGGCTGTGGCGCTGGAAGCGGGCCGGCTGCAGCGCAATTTCCAGGGCTATACGACCGACCGGGCCTCGGCCTTGTGGGGGCTGGGCGCGTCGGCGATTGGGTCGTTGCCCCAAGGATATCTTCAGAACGCGGTTCCGCTGCACGCCTACCGCGACGCGATCCGCCAGGGTCGTCTGGCGGTGGCAAAGGGCATTGCGCTTTCCGACGACGACAGGATCCGACGCACGGCTATCGAGCAACTGATGTGCACATTGTCGCTGGACCTCGCCGAACTCGAGTCCGTCCACGATTTGCCGCCTGAGACGTTTGCTGCAGAAATGGCGGCGCTGGAAAACATGCAGTCGGACGGCCTGGTCCGGCTGGACGGCGACCGCATCACGGTGACGGAAGCGGGACGGCCCTTCGTTCGTTGCGTGGCCGCCGTCTTCGACACCTATCTGGGCCGCGGCGCGGCGCGGCACGCGCGCGCCGTCTAGCAGACCGCAGCCATCAGAACGGCTGTCTGATATGCTGCCGCCGGGGGCGGCAGAACGATTGTGGTCCAAAAGGGGGGAGGACACGCCATGTCCGGCGCACGACCCGTTGCCGTGGTCACCGGCGGCCGCCAGGGTATCGGCAGGGGCATCGCCCTGGCCCTGGCCGCGGCCGGATTCGACATTGCCGTTGTCGACCGCTGCGACGATGAAACCACCGCGCACACATTGGCGGAGATCGAGGCCCATGGCGCGGGTGCCCTGTTCCTGAAATGCGACCTGGCCGACCTGGACGCCCATGACGCGCTGGTGTCCGATATTTCGGCCTGGCGCGGATCGGTCGACTGCCTGATCAACAACGCCGCCGTGGCCGCGCCCCGTCGCGGTGACATGCTGCACCTTGATCGCGCGGCCTTCGATGCGGTCATGTATGTCAACCTGCGGGGCACGTTCTTCCTGTCGCAGAAGGTCGCGGCCTGGATGGCCCGGCATCCCTCGGCCCGCGCCCGCAGCCTGGTCTTCATTTCGTCGGTCAGCGCCGAGATGGTTTCGATCGAACGCGCGGAGTACTGCATCTCCAAGGCGTCGGCCTCGATGATGGCGAAGCTGTTTGCGGTGCGGCTGGCGCCGGAGGGGATCGGCGTGTTCGAGATCCGCCCCGGCATCGTCCGCACGGCGATGACCGCTGGCATGGCGGAAAGCTACAGCGTGCGCATCGAAGACGGACTGGTGCCGGCCGGCCGCTGGGGCGACCCGTCCGACATCGGCCGGATCGTCGTGCCGCTGGCCAACGGCAGCCACGGATTTGCCACCGGCTCGGTCATCCACGCGTACGGCGCGCTGCACATCAATCGGCTGTAGGGTTCATGCCCCTAGTACAAGAACCGCACGCCGAACCCGGCAGCATGGTCAAAATCATCTGAATCGAAGACGTCGTCACCAAGGAACACTTCACCGAACAAGCCGATCTTGTCTGTGACCATTCTCCCGAGCTGCAGTTCCAACGTCTGCGTGAAATCGTTGTCGTCCTTGTGGTTGATCCGTGTTCTCAGATCGGCCTTGCCCCATCCGTTGATCGACGGAAGGCTGCGGATGTAAATGATCCTGGGCCCGGTCGCCCTGACCTCGTCGAAATCACGATCCTCGTGGTAGGAGTGGAAGTACTGGACCAGCGTCACGAGGAAATCCTTGTCCGTGGGCAGCCAGCCGATGCCCAGCAAGGGCGCGATTTCGTTCGTGCCCGTGCCTGTTCCCGTTCGCGAACTGCTCAAGTCCTGGAACCATTCGACGCCGACGCCGAATTTGGCCTTGATGCCGAAAGGCTCGATCGGGTGGAGGTAAAGGGGCCTCAGCTTGAATTCCCGCAGGTCGGTGTTCCAGTCCCCGGTCTGGTTCGAACGGACGGCGATGACCTCATATTTCACCGTAAAAGATGGCGCGAATGCATGGACACCTTCGATCTCCAGGACGGATTCCTCTTTGCCTTTCGGCAGGTTCACATAGCGGGGCTTGAAGTCCAGGTAGCTGACGCCCGCTGTGGGGTCAGAGGCGGATGCGCCGCCGCTTTTCCCGTCGCTCTTTGCCGCCGTTGGTTTGAGCTCCACGTCCGCCGCCGCAATCGGCACTTTTGCAGACAGCGCTGCCAGTGAAACCAGAACTCCTATTCCGAGATACCCTCTCCAACGCTTCATCAACACCCCCCTTTGCGCAAGTGGCGGACATCGCTGCCGTCCGGCGTTCGATCTCTTCTGAATGCAGAGTCGACTTTAGAATTCCAGCGCCTTCGAAGGGAGAGGGCACGCTGACCGGGGCGGAATCGCGCAGCGTCTGTGACACTGTGGTCACGGATTCCTTGCCATATGACGTCATCCTCATCCAAACAAGGAACTGCGGCCCGCACCAAGCCGGGCCCGCCTCTGCTGGCAACTGGTATGATCTCTCCGTTCGTGTCATGCTTCGGCATGGCCGCCGCACGGCGGCGTCTCAGGAGGGGATGCAAAAATGAAGCTTTCACGACGGATCTTCATGACCGCGGCAACGGCGGTTGCCGCGTCGGCATTCGGGTTCGCCGCGCTGGCGGCGGATGTGGAATGGCGGATGGCCCACAAGATGCCGCCCGACAGCCCCGAAGGAAAGGTGTTCCAGCGTTTCGCGGACTTGGTCGGCCAGCACTCGAACGGGCGAATGAACATCAAGATGTTCCCCAACGAACAGCTGGGCAAGACGAACGCTGTGATGGAGCAGCTGAAGCTGGGCACGGTGCATCTCTATGCCGAAGGGTCCACCTACATGAAGAAGTGGGTGCCCGAGATCACCTGGATGAGCGCGGCCTTCCTGTTCGACAACCGCGACCACTGGGTGCGGTTCATGAACACCGACATGGCCAAGGGGTGGTTCAAGAAAGCGTCCGAGCAGGCCGGCGTGGGCGTGCTGGGCGATCCCACCGCCATTCTGCGCGGCCCTTACCGGGTCATGGTGACGACGCGCGACGTCAAGGCGTTCGACGATGTCAAGGGCCTGAAGCTGCGCATGCATCCGAACAAGGACGCGATCGAAACCTGGACCACGATCGGCGCGGACGTGAAAACACTGGCCTGGACCGACGTCTACCAGGCGATCGACAAGGGCATCATCAGCGCGGTCAACAGCCCGATCGCCCTGGTCGAAAGCATGCGTTTCTACGAGGTGGCACCGCACATCATCCGCCACGACGAGTATTACCAGTCGATCGGCTTCATGATCCATCAGCCGTCCTACGACAAGCTGCCGGGCGACCTGCAGGCGGCGGTGGACAAGGCTTACGCGGAGGCAGGCACCTACAGCTTCGAGGTGATGGACAAGGCGACCGACGAATCGCTTGCGCGCATGAAGGCACAGGGTGTCACCTTCGTCGAGGTGGACCGCAAGCCGTTCATCGATGTCATGGCGAAGTTCTATGCCGACAAGGAAGCGGCCGGTGAGCTGCCGGAAGGCTTCCTGGAGACCGTGGAACAGACCCGTGCGATGAACTGAGGCGTGCCGGTTTGCGCCGGTTGCGGCCAGACCCTTCGAGATGCGCCCTTCGGGCGCTCCTCAGGGTGAGGGGAGTGTGCAAGGGCGCCACCCCACACCTCCTCATGCTGAGGAGCGATGCGCAACATCGCGTCTCGAAGCACATGGCAGCCGCCACGCAGGACTAAGAGCATGACCTCCGCACCCGCACCCATCGCCGCGCTCGACCGTTTCCTGGAGCTTTGCGGCAGGCTCTTTCACGTGCTGGCCAATCTGTGCCTGGGGCTGATGCTGATCGGCACCGAGGCCACCATTGTCCTGCGGCCCTTCGACCTGTCCTTCTACTGGATCTGGCCCTGGACGATGGTGTTCTTCGTCTGGATGTCCTTCCTCGGCTTCTACGTGGTTTACCGGCGGGGCAAGGACATCGCCGTTGATTTCGTGGTGCTGCGCCTGGGCGACGGGGCGATGGTGGCGACCCGCTACTTCGTTGCAGCCGTCACCATGGCGGTGGTCGGTGCGATCATCTGGCAGATGCCGCTCATCCTGGAGAGCCAGGTGGGCGTGATCGACGGTGTTGTCACCCCCTGGGGTGAGATCGAACGCTACAGCCTGTCGATCCCGCTGGGGGTTTCCTGTGTCCTGATCTTTCTCAACGCGGCGCTGGACGTGCTGAAGGCCTTGGTCGGGTTGCCCGAGTTGCTGCCCAGCCACCGCACCGATCCGGATAGCTGAGCCATGGCGATCGTCCTGTTCATCGGGTTCATCGCAATGATCCTGCTCCGCGTGCCGATCTCCATGGCGATCGGTGCGGCGGTTCTGCTGACCTTCGCGACCAGCGAGTTCTCCGATGCGCTCTACATCGTGCCGCAGCAGATCCTTGAGGGCGTGAACAAGCCATCACTTGCCGCCGTTCCGTTCTTCATCATGGCCGGCAACCTGATGAACGTGGTCGGCATGACCGACCGCATCTTCAACCTCGCGAACGCGCTGGTCGGCCATTTCAAGGCCGGCCTTGCCCAGGTCAACGTGCTGTCGTCGATGATCTTCGCCGGCGTCTCGGGCGCGGCAGTCGCCGACTGCGCCGGTCTGGGGACGATCGAGATCAAGGCGATGCGCGAGCGCGGCTATCGCGCCGACTTCGCCGCGGCGGTCACCGTCTGCTCTGCCGTGGTGGGGCCGATCATCCCGCCGTCGATCGGGCTGGTGATCTACGCTTTCCTCGCGCAGCAGTCGATCGAGCGCATGTTCCTGGCCGGCATGATCCCCGGGCTGATCGTCGGGGCGTCGCTGATGATCTTCAACCGGATGCTGGCCGTCCGGCACAACTTCCCGACCCAGCCCAAGGCCGCTCCGCGCGAGGTGGTGGGCTCCGCAATCGACGGCATCGCGGCGCTGGTGGCGCCGGGCATCATCCTGGGCTCCATCCTGCTGGGGTTCGTGACCGCGACCGAAGCGGGCGTGCTGGCCTGTCTCTATTCCATCGCGCTTGGGTTGCTCTACCGCACGCTGACCTGGGAGCGGCTGTGGTCGGCGCTGACCGACACCATGATGATGACGTCGGTCATCATGATCATCATCGGCTTTTCCATTGCCATGGGCTGGTTGCTGGCCATCGAGCAGGTACCGCAGAAACTGGGCGATGCGATCTTTTCGCTGACCGATTCCCGGGCCGTGTTCCTGGGCATGATGCTGGTTTTCGTTCTCCTAGTAGGCTGTGTCGTCGAAGGGGTGCCGGCCAAGCTGATGCTGGTGCCGATGCTGCTGCCGGTGATCGACAGTTTCGGGATCGACCGGGTGCATTTCGGCATCATCCTGCAGCTGGCGCTCTTGATCGGGATCGCGACGCCGCCGATGGGGATCGGGCTGTACATCATGGTCGAGGTCGGCCGGGTGTCCTTTGAAAAGGTCACGATGGCGGTCCTGCCGTTCCTGGTGCCGCTGATCGTCGTGTTGCTGCTGATCACCTACGTCCCGGCGGTGACCCTTTGGCTGCCCAACCTGATCCTTGGGCCGGACACGGCGATCATCTTTAACTGATCAGTCGGTCACACCGGTCGCGTCGGCGTCGTCCAACTTCGCGCCTTCGAGATTCGTTCTGACAAGATGCGCGTCCCGCAGCGAGGCGCCGGTCAGGTCCGCGTTGCGCAGGTCGGCCAGGAACAGGTTGGCGTCATCCAGATTGGCGCCGGCCAGAATGGCGCCCGTCAGATTCGCGGCGATCATGTTGGCGCCGGACAGGTTGGCGCCGGAAAGGTTGGCTTTCCGGAAGTCCACCTCCACCAGGTAGGCACTGGCAAGTTCCGCGTCGCGAAGGTCGGCACGGCAAAGCACCGCCGGGTCGGGCGGCTCGGTCGGCTCCGGGTCGTCCGGCCCCAGTTTCACGAACCCTAGCTCGATCATCCAGTTCCTGTGTGCCTCCAGGATGCGGTCCAGGTCGTCCGGTATCCAGCCGGGCAGGTGCGGGCAGGGATCGTGGTCGGCGCGCAGGTCCGCCGGCCAGAAGCCGGAGCCGGCGGCAAGCGAGAGACAGATCACTGCGACGGCGGAGGCCTTTCTCATGGCCTAGGCCTTCGATTTCGCCGTGACCATGGCAGTTGCCCCGGTCCGCTCGCCAAGCAGGACGCCGTAGAACAGGGCCTTGTGCGCCTCCGGTTCGGCCTCTTGTTTTCCCAGGGCCCAGTCCGCGTCCGCTTCGGCCTCGTCCGGCGGCATCACCAGGACGCCCGAAAAGTCCGCGATCACGACGTCGCCCGGGTTCACGACCGCGCCGCCCAGCGCCACGGGCACGTTGAAGCAGCCGCCGACGTCGTAAAGCCGGGTCGTGATCGGCGAGGCGCCGCGACACCAGACCGGCAGGTCGTATTCGACGATCTCGGGCACATCGGTGCAGGGCCCCTCGATGGCGACGCCGACCACGCCACGTGCCTTGATCGCCGCGGCAACGCCGCCGCCCAGGCAGGCATGTTTGGTGTCCCCCAGCCGGTCGATACACAGGAAGTCGCCCGGGCGCAGGAAGCCGATCACGTGATGCAGCAAAGTCGAGTCCTGGCCGGGCAGGGCCAGCGTGACGGCGGTGCCGGCGACGCGGCGGCCGGGCAGCACGCACTGGATGCCGGGATCCATGAAACCCATGAACCGGCGATGGCCGACGGTCGCCGTCTCCACGCGGCCGTACTTTTTGATCAGGCCCGGGTCGATTGGCGCCGGCATTTCGTTGACGATGTAGGACACGTTCCCCCTCCTCGATAGCCTCGCCCTCAAGACTTACTCCTCTACGGTCGCCGCGCCAATGCGGCTTTCCCTGGTGCTGACGATCGGTCTAAGCTTTTCATCGAAATCCATTGGCACATGGGAATGCCCGGACGCTGGTTGCCGGGGCGGATGCGCTAGTAGAAGGAACACCCGGACAGGCCATGAACGAAGACCTTGAACAGTGGGAGGTGCGCAAGCGTGCGGTCACGCATGCCGACGGGATGGTTGCGGCACAGCACGTGCTCGCCGCGCGCGCAGGGGCGGCGATGCTGGATGCCGGCGGCAACGCCGTCGATGCGGCGGTTGCCTGCGCCTTTGCGCTGAACGTTGTCGAACCCTGGATGTGCGGGTTGGGCGGCAGCGGCTACATGGTGGTGTGGCGCGCAGCCGAGCAACGGGCGGAGGTCGTCGACTTCCAGGGTGTCCTGCCCATGGCGATCGACTTTGCCGATTATCCGCTGGACCCGAACGTGCCGGACTCGCTGATGGGTTTTCCGGGCGTGCGCGACAACCGCAACGTGGTCGGCTACGGCGCGGCCACCGTGCCCGGGGCCGTGGCCGGCCTTTCGCTGGGTCTGGAGCGGTTCGGGACCATGGGGCTCGACACCGTGCTTGGCCCCAGCATCGCGCTCGCCCGCCGCGGCCTTCCCGTCAGCTGGTTCGCCACGATGCATGTGTCCCTGGCGATGGCGAACCTGAAGAACGACCCGGCGGCCGCCGAGATCTATCTGCCCGGCGGCGTTCCCCTGCAGCCGGAGAGCTATCGCCCGCTGGGCCCCTTGGCCCAGACGCTGGAGACGCTGGCGGCAAAGGGGCCGCGCGAATTCTACGAAGGCGAACTGGGCGCGCGCATTGCCCAGGACCTGCAGTCCGGCGGCAGCCGGATCACGCTGGAGGATCTGGCAGGCTACGCGCCGATCCTGCATGATCCGTTGAGCGCCGAACACCGCGGCGCGGCGATCCACACCGCCGGCGAAACCTCCGGCGGCCCGCGCCTGATCGAGGCGCTGGGCGAGATCGAGCGCGAGCTGGATCCGACGAGAGGGGTGGGGGCGCATACCTATCTGACCTATGCGCGTGCGCTGAACACCGCCTTCCATAGCCATAAGGTGAGGATCGGCCGCATCGCCGAAGGCGGCTGCACCAGCCACATGTCGGCGATCGATGGCGACGGCAACATGGTGGCGCTGACCTACACGCTGCTCAACCGGTTCGGTGCCAACGTCGTGCTGCCTCAGACTGGCATTCTGATGAACAACGCGGTGTCCTATTTCGATCCCCGGCCGGGCTTCCCCACGTCGATGGAAGGCGGCAAGCGCATCAATGCGTCCAACATGTGCCCGACGATTGGCGTCGGCGAGTGCGGATACGGGTTCGCGGTCGGCGCCTCGGGCGCCAACCAAATCGTGCCCTGCACGACGCAGATGACCGCCCTGCTGCTGGATTACGGAATGGACCTGGAGACCGCGTTCAACACACCGCGGATCGACGCCGGCGACCGCGACAGCGTGCGGGTCGACCCGGCGGTCGGGCCAGAGGTGCTGGCGCAAATGGCCGAGCACTTCGACCTTGAAGTGGCCCAGCAGATGGTGTTCCCCAAGCTCTACTCATGCCCCTCAGCGGTGATGTTCGATCCGGCCACGGGCCTGTGCGCGGGCATGGGCGACAAGTCGATGCCGGTGTCGGGCGCGGCCGCGCCGGCCCCGTTCGCGCTCGATGTGGACGAGGGGGCGCACGACGAGAGGGCTTGAGTTGGGCCAGCACCGGAACCCCCTCATCCGACCCTTCGGGCCACCTTCTCCCCCCGGGGGAGAAGGGACCAAAAGCCCCTCCCCACTGAGGCAGGGCTATCGCATTTGGGCGAGGGCATTGAGTAGGTAG